>ERZ652171.37-NODE-37-length-112122-cov-26.5622_pt1 | contig 112122 bp, 91 predicted proteins | sample MGYA00514759_ERZ652171 | MGnify/ENA metagenome assembly ERZ652171 | reverse complement strand
AAAACATAAATCATACTCTATGAAAAATGGCAAAACGATGATTATATAACGAAAAGAGGATGCATCATTTTGACACATCCTCTTCAATCCTAATATATGGGATAATAAATCTTACCTATATCACATTAATATACCCGATACAACAGCCAAGATCCCTGGAAATCCTCACGATTCGGATATTTTGCCTTGAATGCATCTTTTGCACGAACTGCTTCTTCTCTTGTATCGAAAGACTCAACAATTACACGATACATATTACGTTCTGCATTATACACCACCTTAGCATTGTATCCATCTCTGTCGAGCATGGTTTTCAAGCCATCTGCATTTGCTTTTACACCAAAACTTCCACAAACCACACTGTAAGCCTTCAATCCGTCACCTGAAACGAGTTCTACTTTTTCCTCGCGTACAGGAGCTGTAGAAACGACCGGAGCTGGAGCTGTTTCTACTGCAGGAGCTTCTGCCGGTGTCTCTGTAGCAGCTGATGCCTCAGCCAATTCTTGCTGTTTAGCCTTTTCATAAGCTTTCTTGTAAGCACTTTCACTTGATTTACAAGAAGAGAACGCTAGTGCAGTGCACAATGCCATTCCCATTACAACTACTTTCTTCATGTTATCTATACCAATTAGATGAATATTCAAATTATTTGTTGCAAAGGTAACAATATAAAATCTGCCTGACTATTAAAATCAGTTAATTATACATTCCAAGCAACCCTGATGTGCATTTTTCAATAAAAAAAAGAACAACTTATCAGGATTATTATTAGATTTGTAAAGTAATAACTTTTAAAAAGTAGATTTATGAAAGCATTAAGTATTGTAGCAGCATTCTTGGGCGGTGTTACTTTAGGAGCTGCAGCAGGCATTTTATTTGCCCCGGAAAAAGGTGAAGACACCCGTAGAAAAATTGCGGAAGTCCTTCGCAAAAAAGGAATTCGCTTGAATCGTGCTGAAATGGACGATTTAGTCGATCAAATAGCAGCCGAAGTAAAAGACGCTGAATAATTTGTCATAAGTATAAAGCAGGCTTTGGAGGAAAAGTCTGCTTTATATTTTTCCCACTTATAATAATTGCTTATGTTTGCAAACGATAAGAGCATTGACAATCTGGAATCTCTGTTTAAAGAAGTCCGGAAATATCTCGAACTGCAAGGCCAATATATAAAACTTGACTTAGTCGAAAAACTGACCATTTTGCTGTCTACCTTAATCCTCATATTAATTATTATTATTTTAAGCATGATGGCCCTTTTCTATTTTTCATTCATGCTTGTCTATGCTTTGGCTCCGCTTGTTGGAAGCCTAATTGGAGGATATGCCATCATCGGAGGTGTAGTACTACTTATGGCCATACTAATTTACCGCATGCGCAAACAATGGATATTCCAGCCGATGGTGCATTTCCTGGCACGGCTATTCCTTGATGAACCTACTTCAAAAGAATAAAATAATGAATGAAATAAAACCTTCTCCAAATTATAGTGTAGAAATAATCTCTCAACTGAGAGCCGAAAAGAAAAAAGAGTTGAGAGAGTCAAAAGAACGTATCCAGTTTCTGACACAAAGTTTATTTTCTCCTCAAAGAAGCAAAAATAAGATGGAGAACATGATGCAGCACATCAACGCCGGAATAGCTGCTTACGACGGACTGCGAACCGGTATCATGATATTCCAACGCATTCACCATTTTTTTAACCGAAAGAAAAGATAAAAAATCACACATGAAAACAAAGTTACTTTTTGCTGCTCTTGCCGCATTTAGTGCTGCAGGAGCAGCAGAGAATCCGTTATGGATGCGCCATTGTGCCATTTCACCAGACGGAAATACCATTGCTTTTTGTTATAAAGGAGACATCTACACTGTGCCCTCAACTGGTGGAAATGCCCGACAACTAACGACCAATCAGTCCTATGACACAAATCCAATATGGAGTCCAGACGGACAACAAATTGCCTTTGCCTCTGCCCGACAAGGAAGTTTAGACATTTACTTAATCTCCAAAGAGGGAGGAACCCCCAAAAGACTTACCACCCACTCCGGGAATGAATTGCCCGTTACTTTCACTGACAATGGGCATCTTTTGTTCAGAGCAAGTGTGATGCCGGATGCGACAGACCTGTCCTTCCCGAGTTCCCAGTTTCCGCAAGTATATGAAGTCAACACCCAAGGAGGACGCCCCGTCCTGTATTCCTCTTTTCCCATGGAAGACATCAGCGTGGCTAAAGATGGGACTACCCTGCTCTATCACGACCAAAAAGGCTACGAAGACCCTTGGCGCAAACATCATACTTCTTCCATTACACGCGACATCTGGCTCAGCAAGGAAGACGTCAACCACCAGCGCACTTACCAGAAACTGACCTCCTTCAACGGAGAAGACCGCAACCCAGTATGGAGTGGCGACAACCAGTCGTTCTACTACCTGAGTGAAAAAGAAGGTTCGTTCAATGTATTCAAGCGCAACTTGGATGGGAGCAACGAAGTACAGCTGACCCACCATACCCAACACCCGGTACGTTTCCTGTCTGCCGCCCAGAACGGTTTGTTATGCTACGGCTACGACGGCGAAATCTATACGGTTAAAGAAGGGCAGTCTCCACAGAAAGTCAACATCCGCATCGTGACAGACCAGACTGAAACGGAACTGGCTCACCAGATAAGAACCTCAGGGGCTACGGAAATCGCTGTTTCTCCCAATGGAAAAGAAGTGGCTTTCGTACTCCACGGAGATGTATTCGTCACTTCTACCGACTACAAAACCACCAAGCAAATCACAGATACCCCCGAACAGGAACGTAGCATAGATTTTTCTCCAGACGGACGGAGCATCGTATATGCCTCTGAACGGAATGGTATCTGGCAAGTTTATCAGTCTACCCTTACCGAAAAGGAAGAAAAATTATTCACTTATGCGACCGGCATTAAGGAAGAACGGCTTACGCAAACGCAAATCGCCTCTTTCCAGCCCCAATATAGCCCAGACGGTAAGAAAGTAGCCTTCCTTGAAAATCGTACGACTTTGCGCGTGCTCAACCTGAAAGACAAATCCGTATGCACCGCAATGGACGGGAAGTACGAATATTCTTACAGCGATGGGGACCAGTGGTTCCAATGGAGTCCCGACAGCCGCTGGCTGCTTTGCGGCTATATCGGTACAGGTGGATGGAACAACAGCGACGTGGCGTTAGTCAATGCTTCCGGCAATGGCGAAATCCACAACCTGACAGAAAGCGGATACAATGATTCCAACGCAAAATGGGTGCTGGACGGAAAAGCCATGATTTGGGAAAGCGATCGGGCAGGCTACAGAAGTCATGGAAGCTGGGGAGCGGAAAGTGATATCTATATCATGTTTTTTGACCTAGAAGCATACGAACGATTCCGCCTCAACAAGGAAGAACTTGCTTTGATGGAAGAAAAAGAGCAACAAGATGATAAGAAGAAAGAGAAAAAGGAAAAATCAGAAAAAGAAAAAGCCATAAAACCACTTACCTTCGATTTGGAAAACTGTCGTGACCGTATTATTCGGTTAACTGTAAATTCTTCCCACTTGGGAGATGCTGTGCTCAGTCCGAAAGGTGACAAGCTCTACTACCAGGCTTCCTTTGAAGGTGGAGCCGATTTATGGGTACATGATTTAAAAGAACAAAAGACCGAACTATTGTTAAAAGGTATCGGATATGGCTCACTGACATGCGACAAAGAAAACAAACATATTTTTCTTTGCAGCAACGGGGGAATCAAAAAGATCAACCCAGACAAGCACCAGATTGAAAACGTCAACTTTGAAGCCTTATTCAATTATCGTCCATTCAAAGAACGCGAATACATCTTCAATCATGTATGGCAACAAGTTCTCGATAAATTCTATGTTCCCGATCTACACGGCACAGACTGGAAATTTTATCGGGAAAGCTATGCGCGCTTCCTTCCACATATCAACAACAACTATGATTTTCAGGAAATGTTGAGTGAATTGTTGGGCGAACTGAACGGTTCACACACAGGAGCTCGATATGCCGCACCGGGAGCCACGCTATCTACCGCATGTTTAGGAGTCTTCTTTGACAATAAATATGAGGGAGATGGACTTAAAATTCAGGAAATCATAGCTAAAGGACCGTTCGCTGTCAAGAAAACGGATGTTACCCCAGGATGCATCATTGAAAAAATTGATGGGCAACCAGTCTTGAAGGATATTGATTATTATCCGATGCTGGAGGGAAAAGCAGGCAAAAATGTACAATTGACCATTTATAATCCGCAAAATGGCAAACGTTTCCAAACAACCATAAAAGCTATCACTACAGGACAACAAAACGAACTGCTTTACAAACGCTGGGTAAAGAGAAACGAAAAAATAGTTGAGAAACTGTCGGGAGGACGAATAGCCTACGTACATGTCAAAGGAATGGATAGTCCTAGTTTCCGTGAAGTATATAGCGAATTGTTAAGCGATCGCAACCGTAACAAAGAAGCTGTCATTGTAGATACCCGCCACAACGGAGGCGGATGGCTTCATGATGACTTGGCAACTTTATTGAGTGGAAAAGAATACCAACGGTTTGTCCCACGCGGGCAATACATCGGCAGCGACCCGTTCAATAAATGGCTAAAACCTTCTTGTGTGATGGTTTGCGAAGACAACTACAGCAACGCCCACGGCTTCCCTTGGGTCTACAAGGAACTGAAAATTGGCAAACTGATTGGAACCCCCGTTCCAGGTACAATGACCGCCGTATGGTGGGAACGCCAAATTGACCCAACTATTGTGTTCGGCATTCCGCAGGTAGGCTGCATGGATATGCGTGGCCAATATATGGAAAACAAGCAATTGGAACCGGATATCAAAGTGTATAACACCCCTGAAAAATCTCTGAAGGGAGAAGACGAGCAACTGGAAGCTGCTATCAAAGAAATGCTCAAAGAAGCAGATGCTTTAAAAAGCAAACAATAATCTGATGTTCCCAATCTACAAAAACGGAGAAAGACGCATCTCGTATCTTTCCCCGTTTTTTCTGAATAACCTGTCACTCCACAGCTTTTTTCCCTTCATTCAATCGTTTCAACCTCATTAGAGCCTCAATATAATAGTAATCAGCGTAAATGATAGAAGCATCTACTTCCGACTTTGCGGGCCAATGTCCGGTGGAATGCAATAAAAAAGCTACATTTTTCTCACGCGACTGATATTTCTCAGAACTCAAGCTACACAACATCTTTTCCGCAACTTTTTTGTATTTCTCCCCTTTCCCATTACCATAAAAGTCTGACAATTCTAATAAAGCTGAAGCTACCACACAGGCCGCAGAAGCATCTCTTGGCGCATCTGGTATATCCGGAGCATTAAAATCCCAGTAGGGAACATAGTCTTCCGGCAAGTTCTTCAGATATACGTCCACTACTTTTTCTACAAAATCCAAGTATTTAGGATTACCTGTCTCACGGAATACAACCGTATAACCGTAGATAGCCCACGCTTGTCCACGTGCCCACATCGATCCATCGGTATATCCCTGATGCGTACATTTCTTAATGCAATTCCCACTTACCGTATCATAAACAGCCACATGATAGGAAGAATAATCTGATCGAAACTGATTCTCCATGGTCTTATCTGCATGAGAGACCGCCATATCAAACAGGCGCCTGTCTCCACCGTTACGTGCAGCCCAAAAAAGCATTTCCAAGTTAATCATATTATCCATAATAGTATTATGTCCACCTAGCATTTTCACGTTGCGGGGCCAGGACAGAATCGTACCCACTTTCGGATTGAACAAAGTAGCTAACGAATCGGCCGTCGCAATAATCACATCCCGATATACGGGATTGTGTGTCAGACGATAACCATTCCCATAACTACAAAACACCAGGAAACCCAAATCATGATCGTATGCAGGAATCCTTGAAAAAAGTTCCAGCGACTCCGTATATTTCTCAGCCAGCATCCGAATCGTATCATTCTGAGTTGCTTCGTAATCATACCACAAAATTCCCGGCCAAAATCCACCCGTCCATTCTTCCCGAGACACCTTTTTGCAGTTCCAGAACCGCTCCCCAGCCAAAATATTACGTGGTTCCATGGTATAATCAGGTTCCCCATCTTTTTCCAACTCACTCAACGCACGATGTATCTGCATGTCACAATAAGTCAATTCCTTATCTACATCCAACTTCTTAGTCTTATCCACGGCACAGGAAGCAAATACCATAACTCCTATACCCAAAAACAGATGTTTAATCTTCATATTTCATAATATTTTTATTTCTCCACATGAAACCAGTCAATATCTACCCATCCACGTTCTTCTCCATAAGGAGTCACACTGAACATCCCCATTTTAGCACCAATCCATTTTCCTTGGCGAGCCTTGAATACAGATCCAATTTCCACAAAACGCTTCCCATCCAAGCTATAACTAAAACGGCATAATGCACCCTTCCCCACACGAAGCCTGATATAAATTTCACGTTCATAATTCGGGTATATTCCTGCATCAAATTTACGGCTTGGGGGTAATTGCGCCAGCATAAGAACTTGTTCTAGACTTCCATGCTCCGCATCTTTACATATTCCTTGCTTCAGAACAAAATTCTCACCCTGTTTTTCTATTCCCAACCATGTATAATCCCAGCCCATCACAATCATACCTGAAAGTTGCCCATCCATCTTGGCTGAAATTTTTAACTTGGCAGTTGCTGTAAATTCTTCTGCCGAAAACTTCTGCAACAACAGATTAGGGACTTCCCAGAAATTCTTAAAATCCTTCGACAATTCATGACCATAAATACGCATGTAGCCCATATTAGTCGTAAAACCGAATGTATCCTGATAGTTGGCATGCCATTCCCATTGTAACCCCAGCTTGCGAGAATCAAATTCATCACTTTCAACCGGTGTTTCTATAGGATACATCTTCTCAGTTGCAGGTTTATGATACCGACCGACAGGTTCGCCACATCCATCACCATCTTTATCCAATCCAATGACAGGCCAGTCCTCTCTCCACGTCATCGGATTCAGATGCAGCACACGGCCATAAGCTCCTTTATCCTGAAAATGCAAAAACCAAGATTCCCCATACGGTGTATCTACCCAACCTCCCTGATGCGGTCCGTTAATATCTGTTTTACCCTGAGCCATTACGATTTTTGACTCATAAGGCCCATATACATTCTTTGAACGCAATACCAACTGCCAACCAGAGACCACGCCACCGGCCGGAGCAAAGATGTAATAATACCCGTTCCGCTTGTAAAACTTGGCACCTTCAATCGTATGATTCACCCCGTCATTTCCGTCAAACACCAATACCGGATCAGAAATGACAGCCGTACCTTCTTCATTCAATTCACACACAGTCAACACACTGTTAAACTTCGCGCGGCTTCCAGCCCACGCATGAGCCAGATACCCCCGTCCATCCTCATCCCATAACGGACAAGGGTCAATCATACCTTTTCCAGCTTTTACCAGCACCGGCTTCTCCCATTCCCCATACGGATTACGAGTCTTTACCATGAAAATTCCAAAATCCGGATCTCCCCAATAAATATAATATATTCCCTTATGGAATCGTATGGAAGGAGCCCATACCCCTTTTCCATGACGGGCTTCATTGTAAAATTCCACCGGTTCCACCTTTTTCAGTGCATAGTTTACAATTTTCCAATTCACCAGATCCCTGGAATGAAGAATGGGCAATCCCGGAGCGCAATTAAAACTAGAAGCAGTCAGGAAATAGTCGTCCCCCACCACACATACATCCGGATCTGAATAATCGGCATACAACACCGGATTCTTATACATGCCATTCCCTTCGTCAGATACCCATACCTCGGAACGATACTGCGACATCACAGGACACGACATCATCAGACCTATTATAAAAAACAGTTTCTTCATTTGTCCTTTTTCATTGAAAATTCAAAAACAATCATCTTACCAAAAGAAAAATACCTATCCTTAAAAAGAGCCTTATTTTTAATTTCTTCTGTATGTATATAAATACGAATCAAACCACAATCATACTTAAAGATTCGAAGAAAAAATATTCAAAATAGTTCTCCAAGATACGGTCTGTAAACTTTCGCATCCTTTTCGGTCACAGGTACCAGACGAATCGCAGCTCCTCCTCTAGGTTTCAAATTAAAGGTGATGACATCATCGGACTTTACAAGCACATACGAACATTTCACATGAGTTTTGGTTTTCACAGCTTCTCCCCCATCTGTATAGACCGATGCCAAATAAGTTTGGCCCTTCTCCAGAAAATTACAATTCAGCTTCTCCGTGGAACCCTCATTATTGGTCAGCATCCCCACAAACCACTCCTTTCCATGACGGCGAGCCATGGTCACATTTTTTCCAGGCATACCATCCAACACATGCGATTCATCGAATACAGTTTGTAAATTTTCAAACCATTCCATTTCAGGTTCCCCTTCATATAAATCTGGTGTATCATACCAGAAGAGTGTCATCAACGGACTATAAAAAACCAATGAAGCCGCCAACTGATGGGCGTGCGTATTTTTCAAGCGTTTATCAAAATAACAGATAGTGTAGTCAGCAGCACCGTTAATCATCCGTGTAAATGGAAGGATAGTACTATGGGTAGCATCCGGAAATTCTTCATTTCCCAGTATACCCTCCTGAGTCAGTAAGTTAGGATACGTCCGGCTGAACCCCGAAGGACGAAACTCATCATGAATGTTCATCATCAGTTTGTTCTCAGCGGCCAAACGTACCATATCATGCAACCAAGTAGCCCAACGGTGACTTGCATATTGCACAAACCCTGACTTCACGCCCACTATTCCCCATTTATGCAACAACGGAAACAATTCTTTCATCTGTTTCTGCAAAGCATGCTGATTGACATACAACCAAATTCCAACCCCTTTCTTCTTGCCATACACTACTACCTTTGGCATGTCTAATTTGGAAACCACCTTTGTGGCATCCCCGTCATGCGAAGTACACGGCATATACCACTGCCAATCGAACAACATATAAGGAATACGATGAGCCGCACAAAAATCGATGGTCTTTAACGCCTGCGCTGTAGTCAGCGTAGTCTCCCGCATAATCTTTCCCGGCTTAATCCAATCCGTATTTTTAATTTCACAAGGAGGGTTCAGATTTTCAATGATATAATTATGCTCCAACAACTGTCCCGGCTTATCGGCAGCCATAATTATTTTCCATGGAGTCGCATAATAGGTGACAACATCCACCGGACTATACATCACAGATGTCAATGTATGCCGTTTTTCTGGCGAAGCCTGAAATTTGGTTAAGCACCAGTCATCCACATCCGCATCGGTTAGTGCGGTCCATACTCCGTTTGGTAATTCCAAAGTCAAGGCACGTTCCACAGGCTTCTTAATGGCATCCACGTCTAAATATTCAAACGGAGCCTGCGCCCATTGCTCCGTCCAGGCCATTGTTCCTGCGGGAAAAGTATATTCAGTCAAATCACCTACTACTTTATGAAAAATAGCCTTCGGATGCTCCGGGAAATAGTAACGAAAGGCCACCCCTTCATCGTACGCCCTTACTTCCACATTCAGGCGATAGTCCGACCCGTCTTTTTTCGACAAATACAAAGTCCCCCATTTATAATTGTCACGTACTGAACTACGTTCTCCATAAAGAGGTGTCCAGGTAGCCTCATGCGTACCATACGCCACCGAATCTACTTCCAGATTGTCCATCCAACATTCCGGTTGTTCCAGCGTGCGCACTCCCAGTGCCATTTCCCACACCCGATTATCCAATTGCAGGCCTGCCTGTGATTTTTCAATCACCGGTTTACCCTTATAACTTACTTCATAGTATAACCCATTTGCTCCGGAAGCTGATTTCGCTTCATAAAATCTCACTTTATGTGTTCCTTCCGGAGAAGTCAAATTCAATTCAATCGGTTCTGCCGCACACATTGCAGCTCCAAGAACCCACAATCCCATCGTCAAAGACAAGTTCTTCATATTCCTTTTTTCTTGTGTTTTTCTATAGAATACGAATAACTTGTCCTGACTACTCAATCAAAATTAGACTTTCTTTGATTTTTATTTTAGCTGACATTCAAAAGTATTGAATGAATGAGCCTGCAAAGTCACTTTCAAGTATTTTTCTTTCAATTTTACAATCAATTGTTGTGGAGTATCCTGAAAGTTCCCGGCCACTATCACTGTCTTTCCTTCCGATGTCTGTACCACCAATATCGGTTTCCGATCTTCCCCCACAGGTTTAAACGACATAATTGTTGTACCCGGTTTTAGGAATTGAGCATAATGCTTCACTGCATAGTATTCTGGTGTAAAAACAGCAATAGCTTGTTGAGAATCCACCCGTATCAGGGCATTCTGTTTCCATCCCCATGGACTGATTCCCTCATCGGCCAAAATCGGATTTCAGAATGTATATTCCTCACAACCATTCCCTAGATAATGATTAATCAAACCAAAAGTATGCTCACCTGCTTTCCAGTCAAATGCCCCCCAACCACACTCACTTTCTGTTTGCACATACTTATACTTCGGATATTTCATACGCAGACGAGCCAGTAATTGCCCTCCTTCCCACTGCAGGCCTATCCCTTGAATCGTTTCTGACATACGCGGATCATTCAAGACCTTTTCTATCACTTCATAACGGTTCGTATTAATCGTACCGAAATACAGTTGTACATCCGGATGGTTCTTCCTCAAAGCCGGTCCCAGATACTCCACATTAAAACGAATAATCCCTTCCGGAGTCCATGCACATCCCGGATAGGGAGTATAACTCCAAGACTCATTTTGAAACATCACCGTCTTTATAGGAATACCCAGTTCTTTATAAGAAGAAACAAACTTGCAAAAGTAATTAGCGTATGCCGACAAATAACGAGAATCTTGAATAAAAAAATCCGTTTCTGCCAATTCTGCCGGGAATACCCCTTCCGTTTTAGGTCCTTGGTTTCCGTACAAATAATTATCCTTTTTCGAGTCCATATTATTATACTTATCACTTCGAACCGGATAATCCTGATTGATTTTCATCCAGCTAGGCGGACTCCATGGAGAAATCCAAAAAGTCATGTGCGGATTATAGCGTTGTGCCGACTTAATGTAAGGAACTAACGACGTTTTATCTCGTTCTATATTAAAATGCTTCAATTCAAAATCGCCTGGCACCTCATCACAGCTGTACCAGTCACGAGAGAAATCATTTGCGTTCATAGGGAATCGTCCCAATGTAAAACACAAATCTCCTTCCGGAGAAAATAGCTTCTTCAAAATATCCTCTTTTTCCTCACCCGGAAGCACATTCAAAGCATCCCATCCTAACTCATTGAAACAAGTACCCCACGCCCTAAAAATCACCACAGAATCATCCTTTTCCACTGACAAATCAGGAATCTTCTCCGCGTTTTTCACCAATTTCACTTTTGCCTGCATCCAAATATTTCCTTCACGGCTGCTTATCCAATTGACCGTCTGAGCTTGCAAAGTTAACCCACTCAAAGTAAGCCCTAAACAGCTTATCCATAATCTCTTTCCTAACAGTTTCATAATATTTTCTTTTTTCAATATTCTATTTTTCAAAAGTATTCAAAAAAGAAATCCCTTCCACATGAGGACCTACATAAATTCTTGCCATGTCTCCCGTATGATACCATTTAGGTTTTCCTGGCATATCATCGGAAATAATCTGGCCATTTATACGAAGATTTTCAAAACGAATATTCCGTACTTTTCGCTGCGCATCATATCCTTCAATCACAGAAATTTCAGCTCGATTGCCCGTATAAGAAATATTCTTGAACAATACATTCTCAATGCCTCTTCCCGGAGCTTTACAATATTTCTCATTAAAGAAAATCCGCAGATTTACCAGTTGACCTTGTCGGAAATTTTCAATGCGTATATTCTCAAATCGTACATTTCGAATCAGATTCTCATCTCCTGCATTAATAGCCATACACCCCTGGTAATTCAGCTGTTTTTCCTTATGGTCCAGAATATCAATATTCACATAGTTCAAATTCTCCAATATTTCCGGTTTCTCTGCATTCCCGTGAATCCCGATAAAAATAGGATGAGCCACATCCGCCCACAACGTGGAATTCTGCATGGTAATATTTGAGCTCGGCCCCTCAAACCCCAAGCGAGTACCGTAAACCGTAGTACAATCATCCGAATTTCGGCAAAATACTCCGTCAAACAACACATTTTTGCTGGAGAACACATTCATTCCATCTCCCCAACCAAAATAACTGATTACCTTCACGTTTCGGATAGTCACACTGTCAGATCCACCCGTAGCACATTGTGTAGCCACCAATCCTTCTACCTGTACATTCCGAGAATTGGCAATACGGATACCCATTTTCACACTCGGATCAATAATTCCTCTTCCCAACAACTTTACATCATGGGCATTCTCTATCAGCATTCTTCCCATCATCACTGCTCCACCAGCCACGTACACAGTCTTTCCGGAAGGAATTCGAAATTCATCTCCTTCAATGCGATGAATTCCGGGTCCGAAATAAATCAGGTCCGGATTCTTTTTGTCTACCTTAAATGTATCCAAAGGATTGGCAAACAAATGCAGGTTATGAAAAATATCTCCATTCACTTCCACCGAAAGATTGGCCGGTTTCTCTAATGAAAATTGAAGCGTATTCCCTTCTATCGTAAAAGGAATATCGTATGACAACGGACGTACACGAGCCGAATCAATCTTTCCTTTATTATACGTCACTTCAATTTCCACCTTTTCCGAAAAATCAAAGGTAGCCATGGAAGCATGTTCTACATGGTGCTTTGTCTCACGCACCTCATCCACCTTCACCAGGTAAGTGGGCACAAGCACCCACTTACTTTTTCCTTCCGGACGGACTTTGACTATAAAATCATTGTTCAAGGAGATGCCTTGAGGTGCCCCAGCTACCTCCACTTTCGTCCCAGTTACTGTCCCTGTCAGCACACATATCCACAAGGCACTCAATAACCAACGTAACATAAAACTTTATTTATTCCAAAACAACAACGAGCCAAAAGCTGGCTGATCTCTCTCAAATCCTTCCGGACGTATCTTATCCAAGACTTCCTTTGTGTAAGGCATTTCCAAGTGTTTACGCAACACATAATGGTTATACACTATCTCATAAACCGGTTTGAAGCTTCCCCGAGAATGGGATGAAATAGACTGCCAGTCAGAATATTTACCGGTAATATCCTTCCACACCACATAAGGCACATCATACCCTAAATTGTACCGGGCTGTATACTCATACCCTTTCAACAAACGATTGTCTAATGCCGAGTACAAATCATCTCCTTGAATCCAGGCCATTTCACAAATTGTAGCCATTGCTCCCAGCCCTAATTGCGGATGTCCCTGATCACGTCCACTTTCCTGACACTGTCCGGTATCGCCACTGATATAATTTTTTATCGTACCATTATCATGCGCATTCAGGTAAAAATCTTTTGCCTTCTCATACATTTGTGCATTATCCGACCAAATGGCAATAGCCATGTAAGTTTTAGTGGCTACAGGTCCCCAGTTACCGTTAGTATACGGCTCACGCGCATAAAAATTCTCTAACACCGGCAAAAAGACTGTCAATATCATCTTACTGATTTTGGCCAAAGAAGACGCATCAGCTTCTTTATATGTGTATTTTAAAATTTCTGCCGCATATACAATTTTCATACCTTCCAGACCAGCCAATAAAGGTGCATCATTCGTTTCCGGAATGTATTGCAACGTATCGGCATAAGCAGTCAATATATCCAGCGATTTTTCCGCATGTCTTTTATCACCCGTAAGCATCCACATCAGAGAATTCTGGTAAGCAGCACTGAAATCCCGCTCCATGTTACCTTTGGTATAAGCATATTCCCCGTCACGAGAAATCACCTTATAAGGGCCACGTAATTCATAATCAAACTGTGAACAAGGATGTGCTTTCAAAATCATCCAGGACCCATAAGCTGGCATTATTTTTTTCTCTATCTGCTGTTTCATCACCTCAAAACTTTTCAAGTTATGAAGCACACCAGGATGTGTAAAACTACGGGCTGACAAAACGGTACATAACACACACAGCCACATACTGACAACAAATCTTCTCATAAGCCTTCCTCTATTTATTTCACCACAATATTATCTACAAATTCGTTCTTTACAAAATCTTTTGTGTCTTTCATTTTCTTGCCATTAATGACAATATTTTCAAAAGTCACATTTTTTACTCTCCGGATCTCATCAAAACCAAAAATCACAGACTTGTTTTCTCCGATACCATCATACGTAATATTGCGGAAAGTCAGTCCGTCAATTCCCCTACCGGGCTGTTTGTCATATTTGGGATTGTAATTTACCCGAATGTTAAACATCATCCCCTCTTGTATGCTTTCAATGCGTATATCTTCAAATAAAATATTCCGAGCCAGGTTTTTATCTCCACAAACCACGGCCATACAACCCTGATAAGGATAATCATCCTCGTCCTGTTCCAGAATATCAATGTCTCTGAATGTCAGATTCTCTATAGTCTCACCTACTTCCGATTCGGGGTCACCATGCCCGCCAATATTAATCGGGTGAGCAATATCTGCCCAAAGTACTGCCTTTCGCACATTTACATGATTGGTACCTCCCCACCAGTTCCAACGGTGATTATAGAAAGCCAGGCAATCGTCACTGTTACGCATAAAAATATTTTCTATGTCGATATCCTGACAACTCATCACGTCAATTCCATCCGACCAGCCCTTACAACTGAAGGCTTTAAAATTTCGCACGGTAATACCTTTTGAACCACCTCCAAAAATAGAATAATGATCTGGATTCACCACTGTTATCCCGTCAATATACACATTTTTCGAGTCTGTCACCTCAATTCCCCGAATAGCCTTGTAAATAATACCACGCCCTATAATCCGTACATTTTCCGCATGATCAACCAGCAATTTAGCTTCCACTACGGCTCCAGGTGCCAGATATACAGTCGTATTACTCGGAATCCGGATTTGATTATTCGGCAAATCTCCCGGACGATGCGTACCCGGTCCAAAATACATCACGCCCTCTGAGCTTTCCTTATAAGTTTCCGTTTCTACCGGATTGGCAAACAGATGCAGATTGTTCAAACGGTCTCCGTTAAACTCTACAGAAAGGTACTGAGGCTTATCCAAAGTAAAGAAAATACAATTTTTCACCTGTTTGTATTCTATGTTTTTGGAATACGGACGAATATCCACCTGCTGAATCATGCCGTTATTCTTCTTCACCATCACTTCCACCGGTTCATCCATGTCAAACTGTACCATTGAAGCATCTGTCACCCGGTCCATATCCACCTGAACCTTATACTCAAAGGTCTCTTTCCATTCTCCACCTTTTGTTCTGACTCTCACTGTAAAGTCATCATTATGTGGTAGTCCGGTACGAAGTCCTTCCGGATATGTATAAAGCTGGGCATTAATTCCCCCTCCACATATCAAAAGTAACAATATAAAAAATATCTTCTTCATCGCAATCCTTCAATTTAAAAGACAGACTATCACTTTCCATGATAGTCTGTCATCAATACAATCAAATTTATTTATCTTGCATACATTAATGTGCCACAGCCTAAAAGGTCATAAGTACCACCACCATCTCCGGTTTGAGCACCTGGTTCTGGTCTCATCTGATTGACTCCCATCAACGTATATTGCGTCCATTTAGGCTCCACATTTTTAACTTTTGCATAATGTCCATAGAGTACCTCCCACATCGGTCGTTGAGTACCACGGGCATCTGCTGAGACCTCTGTATACCAACCATGTACACGATTATAATACTCTACAAATGGGACATCCAATCCTGCCACATTATATTTAGCAGAATATTCAGCTGCCTTTAAAATCACATTATCATTGTATCCAAAAAAATCATCCCCTTGATTCCAAGTTGTCTGGGCAATGATTCCCAATAGACCTATCACAAGAGTAGCATGCCCCTGGTCACGTCCAGACTCCTGTATCTGAGCTAATCCGGCATCATCTCCATCAAACACATGAACTATTGTATTTTTCAGGCATCCATTGCCTTCACCTTCCAGCAAATATTCTACCGCTACATTATAAATGTCACGTCGGTCAGCCAAAATTCCGATTGATAAGATTGAAGCAAGGTTACACAAATCCCAGTTTGCCCAATAGTTCATTATATCCGCATCATGATGTCTGGTCAAATAATCAAGATTCATAGAATAAAATACATCGACCATCCATTTCTGATAAGCAGCAAATTTATCAGCCCCCCATCCTGCATAGTCTCTCATCAACTCTCCAGCATTTGCAAACTGATAACCATATAAGCCGGCAGCCAATGATACGTTAGAGTCGCCATTCAACGATTTACAAGTTGTAGCCCACGCATTCAGTATATTAACAGCAGCTTTAGCATACTCCTCATCTCCTGTTATTTTCCACGCCAACGCATAATGATATGCAGCGTGAGCCTGATTAGCTGCATTATTATAGTTATCCGGTTCAGACTCCCAAATGGTATTTCCACCTCGAATTAACTTTTCTGTTGCATTTGGAGTTACAGAAATACCTTGAAAGCTTCCATTATACGGAGCTGTAAAATGATTATTCGTCATCAATGCATTCCATCCGTCTATCCATGGAGATGTCTGAGAAGCTACATTATTCTTTGCACGGTCAATATCTTCTTGGCTATGTAATATTCCCGGGTGAACAAAAGCTACACTTTCATCTTTAATTTCTATATTATGCTGAATTTCTTCAACCTCCTCTTCTTCTGTTATCCAATCACGTTCAATCGGATCAATATCGTCTCCGCAAGCAGAGGTAATACATGCTAAACCTACAGTTGCTATAAAAAACAGTTTATTCATAATTACTCATTCAATTATTACTTCCTAAATAAATTAACTTCACAGATGAAACCTTCAAATTAGATTCTGACTGTGTTATATTAGCAAGAAAACCTAAAGAAATATTATCATATACCTGATTTAAAGTAAATATATGTTCATAGTTCTGTTTAGTATCCAAAGCTAAATAACTAATGTTATTAGTTTCCAAAGCTTCTTTATCCGGCAATTCCTCACCTTCACAAATAACAAAATATCTAGTACCTCTTGTGGGATTAGTTACCTCCTCAACTGCGATTTGCACTTTATATTGACCTTTAGGAAGCTTTATACTCTGGTAAATCTTTCCATTTGACACAAACGTTACATCTTTATTCCAGCCAACTTGAATCGTCAACAAATCCTTATTTGTACTTAGTCCACCTGTTGGAGCAGAAGCCCAACCACTTCCAAGTCTATTATACATATTTTTCACTGCATCATTCACAATCCAATCAGTAGGTTCAGCCCATACATCTCCAGTATTATCACCTGCTTGTCCTTCGCTATATGCTTTAGCACTAAACGGCTGCTTATAGTTTTTCAAAACAGAACTAGTTATATCAGTATTGGGATCCAATACCTGCAATTCCTTCTCTGAAACTGCCTGACGATTGTTGCGAGTTACTGTAACTGCACCTCCGGTAAATCCGTCCGGCACCTGAGCTTTAATTTCTTCATTTGTACATGAAACTACAGTGGCAGCCAATCCACCCATTGTAACTTCTACCTCATCAACTACAGTTCCAAAACCCGTACCTTTTACAATTACGTTATCACCTGCAAAAACAAACTCTCCAATCAAAGGATTTTCCACCGTAACAGAAGTTATAGCAGCCTGTTCCAAGTAAGTGAATGACAATTTATTCACTGCACTTCTGCCTAAAACAGACAGATTCAAATCAAACTGCCCAAATTCAGACACTGCAGGAACTTTAGCCTTGATTTCCGTATCCGTACATGAAAGAATCTCAAATTCAATTTCTTCTCCATCTATCACAGAATACAAGCGGACATCTTCCACCGTAGTTCCAAAATTACTACCAGTAATCACAATTTCATCACTTGCATAGCCTTGTTGAACAGATACGGAAGCCATTTCCGGATCTGGAGTTATAGCAAACTCCAGATCTGTCACAATCTTCTGATCCATCACTACGATTGTTAAAGGACCAGTTTGAGCTCCTTCCGGTACGGCCACTTGAAGCTCTTTATCTTCACAACTTAATAACGGAACACTTTCCTCAACTCCTGTAAAATACACCTGCACAAGCTGCGAGGCTGCTCCAAAGTTTGTTCCGGCAATTGTCACTACAGTACCTACCAATCCTCTCTGAGGAGAAACAGAAGTAATAGTCGCATTGGGATCCGGATTTTCCATCCGTACTATTTCTGCATCGTCGTCACATGCCCACAAGAATGCCAGCATCAGAAAAGGTAAAACAAATAATATTTTTTTCATAATCTATTCTTTATTAAGTAATAAAATTCTGGTTTATTATTTCAATTCCAATTTCAGTCCAGTCGCTCTAAACCAGCTATTTGCACTAAATGATGCCACAAATCCTAATGCAACATCTTGAGTGTCCTCCGTAATCTCAAACTCTATCACACATTCCGATGGTGTTTTATTCTCACCTGTTCCAAAGTCATGATAAGCTATTGAATTACTTGTCACATCATCTACATCAGGGACCTCATTACCAGCAGCTACAGCAAAATACAAAGAAGAACCAGCCTTCACGCCATATTCTTTAAAGTTGACAGTCAATTTATAACTACCTTTAGGTAAAGTTGTGGTCTGATACAATTTACCATTGGTAAAATCACCCCAATCCCAGCCTGCCTGTAGGATAAGATTATCATTATTCAAACCAGCTACTTTCTCCGTAGCACCATTGTTCAATGCAGAACGTCCTGCTTCATTTACAATCCAATCTGCAGGTAAGCAAACTGAAGCAGAAACACCTTTTTGTGCATCCGTCATATTCGGGTCTATCTTAAATGGTTGCTCATAGTTCTTCAGATAGGCAATCGTCACATCACCCTTCTTCGTAGGATTCAAGATACCACCAATATTGATGTCTAACCCATTTACATTCAGAACCAATGCACCAGTCGGGAAATCAGCAGGTGCTACAGCTTTCACTTCTGTATCTGACCACGAAGTCACTTCTCCTTTCACTCCGCCAAAAGTCACATATACATCCTCTTCCGACTTTCCAAACTTCTCACCTTTTATAACGACTTCATCACCAGGATTTACCACTACAGTACCTGAAGCCGTAGTATACTCAGAAACTACAGGAGAAGCCCATACCTCATACTTACCAGCAACCACCGTATTTGTCCATACTGTAAGCTCAACATCACCAGTCAATGCTTTTTCCGGAACCTCCACTACAATGCAGTTATCTTTACAAGATAAAACATTTTCAGCTTCAATACCTCCGAATAAAACTTTTACAGCTTCTGTTCTGTCTCCAAAGTTTTTTCCGTAAATAATTACCTGAGAAGTCACATATCCTGCGTCCGGAGAGATTTTCTCTACTTCCGGTACGGGATATACATACTGCTTGATATTTGCATCTTTTTCACAGCCCACTGCTGAGAAAACAGCCAATGCACACGCAAAATATCTTACTATTTTATTCCACATATTATGTTTCATATTAATCTATTTTACTATTACTTTTATTAATACCCAGGATTTTGAACCAGATTTGAATTCAAGTTAATCTGTTGCTGAGGAATAGGCCACAAATAATGTTTTTTCGCGAATGAATGATTAGACTTGCTACTGATTACTACACAATTCAAAACTCCATCACCTGTTTCCACTTCTTCTTCTCCCCAGGGGAAAGTTCCTGGTTTATACATTGCCGTCTTTATGGTTCCATCTGCAGCCTTAAACTCTGTTTCATAGCCATTTCCACCTACAACCATACCTAAACGAGACTGATTTAATTCCTGCTCTGCTATTCCCCAACGTTTCAAGTCGTCAAAACGGAATCCTTCCATAAACAATTCCAAAGCTCTTTCACGTCGTATTTCCGAAAGCATATCCATTTCGTATCCTTTTGCCTGACATTCTTCTATAAACTGATTGGTAAGCGCCTTTACACCACCTCTTGCTCTCAATTGATTAATACCAGAAAGCTGTTCATCAGTCACCTTTCCATTACGTTCATAACAAGCCTCTGCATAATTTAAGAACACTTCAGCCAGACGTAACACCGGATAATTGGCTGACTCCTCTTTCTCTTTTCGATATGCCGGATAATTATGAGAATAAAATTTAGAACAATTATATCCTGCCAATCCTCTATCCAAAACAACCGATCCAGATTCAGGATCAACTCCCTGATTGGTATAGTTCATCAAACGGTAATCTCGATTTTTATACTCATCTCCCGTATTATGATATCCTTGAAACAAATCTGAATATTTAATAGGTAGACCATCTGTACATAAAAACATATCCACAAATTTACGACTTGGAATCATAGAAGCTACCGTATGGCTTAAATTTACCCCACCTTGTCGCAAAATATAATCATACACTCCATACAATATAAATTCATTGTTTGAAGATTTAGTCAAACCTGCAGGGTTACTTCCCTCATCTTCCAAATTAAACAAGAAATAACTGCTTTGATTAGGAATCTTAGTATTACTGTTCTGATTCCAGATTTGATAACCTCCATTATATATCACATCCTCACACAAAGTAATAGCCTCATCCAAGAACTCATTTATCTGATCTTTAGCAGGTCCAGCAGAACCTTTAAAATCTGTAGATGTCCCATTGTATTTTCTCCAGGTAGCTTCATAAAGCAAAACCCGTGCTTTAAAAGCTTCTGCCGCCATTTTTGTCACGCGTCCTTTATCAGTACTTGACAAATTTTGCTCAAGAGGCAGATTTTTAATTGCCTCAGTCAAATCTGACAAAATCAAATCTACCACCTCATACCGGCTGTTACGAGCATTTGTCAGTTCTGGTGAATCAGTATCCAACACTGTTTTCACAATAGGAACTCCTCCAAAAGTCTTCAACAGCATAAAATAATTGTAAGCTCTAAAGAAATAAGCCTCTGATACATATTGAGCAATTTCGTCTTTATTTCCAGAATAAGTTTCTGCTTTATTCAACAATATATTTACCGTACGGATATAATTATAACATTTATCCCATCGATCGTCTTTTAAAGAAACCACAATGGTGCCTCGACCTAAATCGGAAGATGCAAGAAAATTAGATGACAAATCAGACGAAGAATCCATATAATTATAGATAGAGAAACTTCCATACGGAGTGCGCCATCCTAACAACTGACCATAAAAAGAAGATGCATAATCCTTAAAATCAGCAGCTTTTCCAAAATAAATCACGTCTGTACGTTGGTCTAAAGGTTCAAGGTCAAGAAAAGTATCAGCACAGCTTGTAAATCCCAACATTAAACCTGCCAGCAATGAAACATATATTTTCTTCATATTCTTTATTATCATTTATTATATCTATCAAAAAGTAACATTCACACCAAATGACCATGTTCTTGCAAACGGATACCCCGTATTCTGAGCCATTTCTCCCATTTCCGGATCGAAACCGTCTTTAATGCTGGTAGCTTCCCAAAGGTCATTACCTGAGAAATAAACTCTTACTTTTTCCATTTTAGCTTTTAACGTCCATACTCTTGGCAATGTATAACCAATAACCAAAGATTTCAAACGAATATAGCGGTTATTCTGAAGCATAAAATCATTATTCAAATAGTTCCATGCAGCTCTATCTTTATACACTGTCAGACGAGGATATTCCGCATTAGGATTTTCTTCAGTCCATGTCTTACCTAAGAAACTTGGATTCTGATTTGTATAGCCCGCAGAGAACGGATAAGCCATCCAGCCCTGACGCATAATCATCTGTTTTCCTACTCCTTGGAATAAAGCATTGAAGTCAATACCTTTCCAGTCGCCTCCCAATGAAATACCGAACATATAATGTGGATTTGCATCTCCCATATAAATCAAGTCACTTGAAGCTCCACCTTCAGCTGAAATGCACTTATCTCCACTCATATCTACGCGCTTAATATCTCCTGGACGAAGCTCCGTCTGACTACCATAAGGTAATAAAGCCATATCACCACCTTTATTAGCATATTTTGCATAATATGCATCAACCTCTTCCTGTGAAGCAAAATAACCATCTGTCTTGTAAAGGAACCAGGCATTCAAAGGATAGCCATTTAACGTAGCATTCTTACCCGCTACAAAAGTATCAGCGCCTTCCAAATCCATCAACTTACTTCTGGAATCACTCAAGTTTACAGATACGAAATAATTGAAATCTTTCACCTTATCACGCCAGGTTAAAGCAACTTCCCAACCTCTCACTCTTAAATGTCCGCTATTGGTTTTCGGAGCTGTTCCTCCCAACACAGAAGGATAAGAAACAGATGAAAGCATTCCCTTATTTTCTTTTATAAAGTAGTCCCAGTTAAACACCAAGCGGTTGTTTAAGAAATTCAAATCCACACCAATGTTCTTCTGTTCAACTCTTTCCCATGTTCTAGTCAAACTAACCAAACCGGAATTATTCAATGAAGTGGCAATAACCGATGTTGCCGGTGAACCTAACACAGCTGTTCCTTGATTAATAGTAGAAACATAATCATAATTTCCAAGTCCGACATCATTACCGGAAGTACCATAACTCAAACGTACTTTACCAAAATCAAGTCCTATGAAAGAAGTGATAGGCTGTAAAAATTTTTCCTGAGTAAATACCCATCCTAAAGAGAATGAGCCATAATTCTGGAAACGATACCCATCTGCAAATTTGGAGTTTCCATCTCTACGTCCCATCAACTCCAGCAAATACTTTTCCTGATAGTCATAGTTCACTTTAGCAATGTATGAATAAGTACCATTATGATATTTTCCACCACTGGTTCCCATCATATCACTATCTGCCACATTCAAGTCATACACTCCATCATTCGTAAAGTTCAATCGACCGGCAGCCACTTTCTTCACCTGATTTTTTTCTGCGTTGATACCCAACATGGCCGACACACTATGGTCACCAAATTTATTCTTGTATTTCAACAATGCAGAATAATATTGATAAAAGTAGTTTTCTGCTACAGTCAGATAACCAGGATTATTATGAGCCAAATTAGATGGGTCGGTAGTACTTAATGTAGGTTTTGTTACTGATACCACTTGTTCCGCAGGATTACCAAACCAGTCGTATGTCTGTACAGGAACAACATAACGTTCTCTTCTAAATTCTTCATTCTGGAAAGAAGCCATACCTTCAAACGAGAAGCCTTTCCAAATATCTACAATCGCTTTTACATCCACACGGCTGATCAAAGAAGTTTTATTATCACGTCCCCCATCTGCCGTAGCTGCAGCCGGCTGTCTGTCACCCACAGTTCCATAATCTGCATACCATTGTCCATACGGGTTCTTAGCTGGGAATAAAGGCATTTCTTGTGCATACAATGAAGCATCCAATCCCACAGAAGGCCCTTCTGTATCTGTTTTAATCATACTGGCCGCTGTTTCAAGTCTCAACCATTTCGTCAGTTGATTTCCATAATTTAAACGAAGGTTAATCTGCTTCTGTCCATCATACGCTGTTGCCAAGTTTCCTTGATTGTCTGCATAGGCAAGAGATATACGATAATCAGATTTATCGGTTGCTCCAGACAAACTCAAATTATGCTGATAAGAAAATCTGGTTGCAAACATTTCATCAATACGGTTGGCATTTCCAATAAAAATATCGCCATAATATTGTGTAGGATAAATACCTTCAATACCTTGCGCCATTTTTTCCATGTTTTCTCTTGAAACCCAGGCCCACCAGTCTTCAACTTCTTCTTCATCATTGGCTGCTAACCACATCTGAGCATACTGCTGCATTGTAGAAGAATATCCAGTGATACCCAAGGTATTAAAACGCATATTGAAGTTATAATCCACAGTCAATTTTCCCTTACCTTTTTTGGTTGTGACAAGAATCACACCATTTGCTGCTTTAGCACCATAAATAGATGCCGCACCATCCTTCAACACAGAGATACTTTCAATATCATCAGAGTTCATATTCTGGAAAGACTGATTGTTCAGTGCAGGCACTCCATCAATTATGATAAGAGGAGAACCACCATTAACAGACGTAGCACCACGAATCTGAAAACTAATATCTTCATTACCTGGACGTGGTGAAGTACGAGTTACAGTCAAACCTGGAGTCTGTCCTTGCAAAGCAAGTCCCACATTAGTCACAGCTCGACTTTCCAATGCTTTTTCACTAACCTGTTCAATAGAACCTGTAAGAGTCGCTTTCTTTTGCATACCATAACCAACTACCACCACTTCATCCAAAATTTCACTGTCTTCTCTCAAAGTAATTTGACTAATTTTTTTATCCGAAGCTTTTACCTCTATGGCCTTGTATCCCAAGTACGATACCACCACAACCGAATTTCGATTGGCAACTTTCAATGTAAAGTTGCCATCTATATCTGTTATCACCCCATTATTTGTACCTTTTTCAAGTACACTTGCCCCAATAACAGGATCACCATTCAGGTCTACCACCTGTCCTTTTACAACGACCGACTGCATAACTACCTGCACATTATGCACATCTGCATATACAGGACTTTCATTACCACATAAAAATGCCGAAACCATTATAGCGGAAAAAAGCATTTTTTTAGGAGTATACAATGAATTATTTTTCATATAGAAAATTTTAACACACAATATAATTTATATATTCACTCATTTTCATCTGATTAGAATGAAAGTACCGGACGGGCATAAACTTTAGCAATATCCCAACCAGAAGCCTTTCCTTTAGAAGAGAAACCAGTAGTCCAACTATCAGTATCTGCATAATTCCACTCTATAGCCCATACATTATCATTGCTAACTTCTGTCGTACTCCACCACAATTGTTTTATTCCTTTCTCTGTATCACTATTGCTCTGACTAATAAAAACACCACCAACTTTCTCTATTGCCGCTTGTATCTTTTCTACCGCTTCAGATTTTGCCGAATGATCTGAAGTCATACTATTCATATAATTATCAGCGGCCACCGTATATCCACCCAAACCACTCCATATAGCCAACAATTGACCAGCACTCGGCATATACCATCCACTGGTCCGGTTTTCAGGAGCTGCATACTCAGTGAATCTCCAAGATTCAGGAGCTTCTACAGAACCAAATATTTTAATTTTTGTAAATGCACAATCTAATCCACCAAATGCAGTTGTAAATGTATTAGTCAAAGTATAGCCATCCATCTTTCCTGATAAAAAATTAAAAAGTTCAACACTTCCCGACGAGGCATCCACACTATTACCATCTATTGGCGTTCCAGCATTTCCCCACTTTGACCAATCCGAATGTGCATTATTTAAAGCCAAAACAGAACCATGAGTCCATTCTGTTCCGGGAGCTCCTGTACCTACCTCAAAAATCACTCCGATGCAACTTTCTGTAAAAGGCTGATCTACAACTCCTTCTGCGTATGGATAAATTGATCCATCATTATAATAATAATCACCTGGTTGCAACGGACGAATATACCGTCCTGTAGCTTCATCTTTAGTAAGACCTTTTACAGCAGGATCATCATACGTCACATTAAACTGAGTAAAAGTTCCAGCCGTTAAAGGATTCATAGTAACAGACGACGAACTAAAATAAATGGGCATGTTTTCATCATATTCTACACTTCCCTCAATTAAAGGAGTTGTCCCTGGAGCTACAATCATACGATATATTCCATCTGCAGCACGATACAATTCTGTTTTTTCATTAATTTCCACTTCCATTTTTACAGGAGCTGCATACTGAAAACCATCAGTTGCAGAAGTAATATATTTACGGCAAGGTACATTCAATTCGATCATTGAGAATTGATGAGCCAATGTAAGATTCACATTCTCACCGTCAACCTGACTTGTAGTAGCAATCATCAAATCAGCTTGTTCATAAGCCTCCGCATTTGTTTGAGAAACATTTGACAAAATATTATCTGCAAAATATGTTGTAATACTTTCAGCCCCAGTTACCCCACTTAAATCTTTACAATAAGGGAAATAAGCTACATATTGGGCATTTTTATATTGATAAATTGTTTTATCTGTTGTCCAGCTACCATCAGTATATGTGTACAGCAAATTATCGCACAACACCTTACCGTCTTCCGAGAATATATACAAACCCATTTGGTCACCGTTTTCAAAAGCACTTGTACGTGTTGCATCATTATTGGTAATAGCCCGGCCTTGAGCATCCGACACAAAATCTTGGGTAGAAACGAACAATTTCAATTCCTTATCAGAAAGTTGAGCCGATGTACGTTGTATATCTTCCTGATTACAACCAGCCAATGCAACTGAAAGAACCATCAAAGAGATAGACGATTTCATAAAATAATTCTTCATAATCGTAGTATTTGTTTGTTTATAATTTATTACTTCAAAAATATCCTGTGGCAATCTTTTACCTTAAGACAAATTCCTACCTTTCAAACTCAATTATAAGTAGATTCATTTTCATTATTATCCATTTTTCTCAACTTCACCGGGAAGTGACACACTACCTCCATTTCCCCAACCAGGAGTTTCCGGCGAAGGATTCACGTCCGTAGAAGTACCCGGTATATTAGAACTACCTCCTTCAGTCCATCCTGGCTGTCCAGGAGATGGATTCACATCTGTAAAAGTACCCGGTACACTGGAATAATCGCCTTCTCCCCAACCCGGCTGGCCAGGTGAAGGATTTACGTCTGTAGAAGTACCTGGAACAGGAATTGTTTCACTATTTCCCCAAGCTACAGAAGAGAAAACAACTACATCAGCTACTCCTTCTTTCGAGACATCTACATCCAAATAATAAATCGTCCCTTTTTCTAAAACTAAATCTTCGTGCGGATCAGCAATGGCATGCAAGTTATTATACTCTGGCAACGTAACCTCCACAAACTCCTGTCCGGCAGGTATTCTCTGTGGTACCACTAAGGCATTACCATCGGACATGGCAGTGACAGAAGTTCCTTCCTGTACCTGATTCAGATTCAAAAAACGAATCACCGCATTCGTCACCTCTTGTTCTTCAAAGGAAAGTGAACACACCAATCTGGAAACACGGTGCGAAAATGACAACATAGAGGATGCAGGAGTCACTTTCGCAGCAACTACCTCCAGGAAATCACTTCCTACAAAATTTTCAAGTTTGCTCTGGTCTGCCATTACCTTCAGCGACTCGTCTGCTATTTTACCTCCTTCAGTAGAAGGATACCACGCACTGACCGTCACGTTTTCTCTCCCTTCCCAATAAAAAGGCGACTCTGCAGTCATATTTCCCTTTTCGTCTACAGTGTAAGTCTTTACCTCATCATCAATTGCCACAGAAACCGTCCGGTTCTTCAAATCTTTCCAGTCATTATCCACAGTGGTACGAGAATTTCCTTCCACAAAAGCAGGAATATCCGCAGTAAAGGAAATAGCTAGTTCCTGGTCCGGTTCGTTTCCAGATCCATCTCCAGAGCCTCCTCCGGATTCATTTCCAAGTCCCGGAACTTCGCCGTTTTCCTCCGAACATGCCATCAGCGCACAGATGGCTGCAATTAGAAATGTCCTTGTTTTCATACATTAGGTTTATTAAGCGTTATTATTATCTTTCAATCATTAAATACACTGTCGCATATATTCCCTCACCATCTTCCTACTTGTAAGAAGATACCCTTCCACCGTACGTTTGGGAATATCCAACTCTTCTGCAATTTCAGAAGTCCTTTTCTCTTCGAAACGAGATTTGCAATACACTCTTTGTATCTTTAATGGGAGTTGTTTTACTCGCTTTTTTTCCTGATTCAACAAATCTCTAACTACAACTACACTTTCTGTATCTGTCACAGCCCCCGGCAACCCTTCCATCATGCAAGCCATCACTTCTTGTTTTTTATAATGGCGCCGTAAATAATCCGTCACCAGATTACGGACAATGGTGTATAAGAAGGAACGGACAGTTTCAGGACGAAGCATAGAACGATATTCCAGTAAACGAAGAAAGGCATCTTGCACTAAGTCCTCTGCCTCCAGACATCCATTCAGCTTATAAGAGATGTAACGGAAAACCAGCGGCCTGTAAGTCGTGTATATTTCCGTCAGAAACTGAACAGTAAGATTGGTCGAAGTGTCTTTCATATTTTTAGTTTGTTTTTTTGATTACAAAAGTACACTACCTACTACAGCCTATATAAAAATAATGTAACAAGAGTTAGAAGTATTGTAACAAAGACGCTTTTTAATACAAGAAAGCCGCCGAAACGTCCTCTGAAGGCATTTCGGCGGCTTCCCGTTACATTACTAATTTACATTTGCACTATCAGCTGTTTCTCATTTTCCGGTGTGCTGACCTTGTTGGCGAAGGAATGTTTCACGGTCATACTTCCGCTGGTGGGTCTTCCAATATTCCTCCAGATTGTCTGCTTCTTCTTTTGTCAGATGAATCACTGCCCCATGTTTGGGCGAGGTGTAATTAGTGGTTTTCATCACTCCTTCATTGAAATGCCCCAGATTCTTGAAATTCACAAAATCGGAAGTTTCTGCAAAACCGAAATTATGAGGCTGAATGCTGAATATGTCATACATCAGCACCCACTTGTTCTCACCAATCCTTTTCCAGACATTGGGCGCTTCGCATGCCTTGGGTTCAAAATCATACCAACGGGCATCATACACATACCCACCATTCATCCGGTCGGACACAGCCTGTTTGATACCCCCAATACCATCGTGCGCCACGTAAAACAAATGATACTTATCGCCTACCTTTGTAATATCTCCATCAATGGCCGATACGCCATCCATCGGATATTCAAACAAAATCTGCGGCGTACTTTCTATCTTGTTGAAATCATCGTTCACATATACATAGTATAATTTATTGGCTTCATTCTTGAAACGCATGGTATAATAAATCATCAGTTTCCCCTTCTTGTCATCGTACGCCACTTCGGGAGCCCACGCGCATCCCATCTCACTCAATCCGGCAGAAAGCTGGTCGAAACGGATATTGGCCCGGTTCCAATGAATCAAATCCCAAGATTTCATCAGCACCAGTCCCCGGTTGTTTCCCCATCCGTATTCCGGCCCTCGTTCCCACTCCGTAGTACGGTAGCCATCGCGCAAACCGAACACATGCAAGTCGGTCATAGCCAAATAAAAGGCTCCATCCGGTCCACGGAAAATGTGAGGGTCACGAACCCCATGCTGATAGGCAATCGTATCACCAGCCAACACAGGTTCACCGTTATTGACAGCCGTAAAGGTATAACCATCCCGACTCACAGCCATATACAGACCATGCGTTTCGTCACGATGAAATACCATCAGGTAAGCCGCCATGTCTTTTTCCTCCGGAATGGCATTGTGGTAGCGAAAGGCGCGGAAACCCACCTTTCCTTTTCCTGCAGCAAAAAGTGCCGGACGCAAAGCATAAAATCCTTTATACACGTTGTGATTCAAATGAGACACATCCACATTCTCGACCAACACATTCCATGCCTCCCCATCTGCGCTGACTGACATTTTCAAGCGGTTACCTTGATTCAACAGTTTCACTCTGAAGTGTTTTCCTATTTCATTGGAGACAGTCAAAGGCGTTTCTTCCCCTCGGTATATTGTAAATTTCTTTCCATCCGAGGCTACACCTGCGTATGCTTTTTCATTGTAATAAAGCAGTAGACCTCCCATGTTACCACTCCCTAAGGTTACTTCTACTTCTGTTTCATAACATTTGTCCATGGCTGTAACCAGTAACAGACGACCGTCTGCCGGGGTATGTCCCTTGGCTTTCACCTGCATTTCTCCATCTGTAAATGTCAGAGCCTTTGGAGCATATTCCTTCCAGAATGTCCATTGAATACCCAATTCCGGCTGACTGAAATCATCTGAAAGCTCCATCTTCCACTCCGGTTGCCGGCATTCACTTAACCAGACCGCATCCTGCGTGGTACGACACCATCCATCAGACGTCCATTCTATCGGTTCAATCAAGGTAGAGCGTCCCAACGTATGATACCCGTTGGCATACGCATGGTATACCACCCACCAATTGCCGTTCACATCGTCTATCAGCGTACCATGCCCTTTTGACCACCAGTTTTCACTGGCGCTATAAGTATGCACTATCGGATTATAAGGTGAATTCTCCCACGGACCGAATACCGATTTGGAACGAGCCATCACACACATGTGACTCGTAGCCGGCCCGGCCGTACCTCCTTCTGCCGACATCATATAATAATATCCATCTTTCTGAATCAGCTTCGGTGCTTCCAAATACATATCCTTACCCTCTGTCACCCAGTTGGAAGGATATTTCCATCCATCGTACACTTTCCTGCTCGGCCCTGTCACCTTCAGTCCATCATCACTTAAAGGAGTAATCCAGCCATTGTTTGTAAACAAATACCGCTTTCCGTCTTCTCCCACCACATGGCCTGGATCTATTCCTTTCACCTCCAGCTTCACAGGTTTGCTCCACGGACCACGAATATCATCGGCATAAATCACATAGTTTTCTCCTGCGGAAGTGGGATAATAAATGTAATAACGCCCTTGATACTTCAACAAGTCAGGTGCCATGGCAGATCCTTTATACTCCGGCAAAGCCCGACAGACAGGCTCCCAATTCATCAAATCCGTAGAGTGCCAAATCAAGAAACCGGAAGCATAATAAAAAGGAGAATGTGTCATGTAATAATCCTTCCCATCACGCAATATGGAGGGATCTGGATAATCACCTGGGAAAATAGCTTTGGGAAACTGTGCCCGGATTCCAGTTACTGCAAAAAGAAGCAGTGCAACCCACAATAATAGTTTTTTCATGGTATTTATCAGATTGGTGTTTTCATCTCTACAAAAGTAAAATTTTATTCTTAAACCCTGAAAATAAAGGAAATAAAAAAGTGTAAAATACACAACAATAAATAGCTAAAAAAACGCAAGTGCGTTTCAAGTCAAACGCCTTTGCGTTTTATCTAAAACGTACTTGCGTTTTGACCAAAATGTACTTGCGTTTAAGTCCAAACGCACTTGCGTTTTTTTACGCGATTTTTCAGGGCATGAAAACAAGGGATAAAACCTTATTTTTCTTCCAATTTTCCGGTTCCAAGCGATTCAGAATACTGGGTTGGCAACACTCCAAACTGTTCTTTAAAGCACTTGGTGAAATAACTGGAAGAACTGAATCCTACACGGTCGGCTACTTCAGATACATTCAGTTTTCCTTCCTGAAGCAGTTGGGCCGCCCGTTTCAGACGGATGGTACGAATAAAATCGGTTGGCGTCTGCCCGGTAATAGCCTGCAATTTCCGATAAAGATTCATACGACTCATCCCCATATCGGCACTAAGTTGCTCCACATTGTATTCAGAATTGTCGATATGGTCTTCTATCAGCTTCAAAGCTTTTTGAATCAGCTGTTCGTCAATGGAAGTAATCGTGATGCGACTTGGATTTACATGTAGCGTCTTGCGAAATTCTTTTTTTCGTCCCTCTTGCTGCTCAATGAGTTGCTTGATACGTACCAGCAACACATCAAAACTGAACGGCTTGGAAATATAAGAATCCGCTCCCACTTCATAGCCACTGATTTTAGCCTCATCTCCACTGCGGGCTGTCAACAGGATGACTGGGATATGCGATGTCTGCACATTGTGCTTGATACGCCGGCACAATTCCAGCCCATCTACCTTCGGCATCATGATGTCACTGATAATCAAATCGGGATTCTGCTCCACAGCCAGTTTTTCTCCTTCTTCTCCATCGGGTGCATCCAGCACCTGATACAATTCAGACAACTGCTCCTTCAAAAAATGACAGAAATCATGATTGTCTTCTACTATCAGCAACTTTTTCCGGCTATCTGAAGAAACGGCTGCAATTGTCGCCTCTTCCGGCAAGCGCAAATCCATTGGAATGCACACTGTAAAAACGGTTCCCTCTCCAAGTTTACTTTCAACCTGAATGGTTCCCTCATGGAGGCTTACATATTCTTTCACCAGATGAAGCCCGATTCCGCTTCCCACCTTACTACTATCATCTGTTTGTTGCACCTGATAAAAACGTTCAAATATATGGGTCAATGCCTCCGATGAAATGCCAATCCCTGTATCCGACACTGTGATACAGGCAAAAGAACGTCCTTCCACTTGTTTATCAATCAATTCCAGTCTGACAGTCCCTCCTTCGGGAGTAAATTTAAAGGCATTCGACAGCAAGTTATTCAGAATACGATGTAACTTCTCATGGTCGAAATTCATATACCAATGAGCGGAAGAAGTTTGCAAACGGAAATCCAGTTGTTTTTCCTTGGCAAAAGGTTGGAAATTAGCATACAATGCAGTTACAAATTCTTCCAAATCACCCGCAGTAAGATGCAAGCGTTCCATTTTCATTTCCATTTTACGAAAATCCAACAGCTGATTCACGAGGGAATATAATTCCTGTGCATTCCGGTATATAGTATCCAGCTGACGCAGTACCTGTTCATCCTTCACCTTCTTCCGAAGCACCTCCAACGGAGTCAGTATCAACGTCAATGGGGTGCGGAGTTCATGGCTGATATTGGTAAAGAAACGGAACTTCATCTGATTCAATTCCTCCAGCTGCCGGATTTCCTGTTGTTCTTTCATCCGGACAAGTTTCAGGTGATTCTTCCGGTAAACATACCGTACGCACAAAATCACAATTCCTGCCACACACAATACATACCCCCCCCAAGCCCAGCCTGTAGCCCAAAAAGGTGGACGAATAATTACCTGGAACACCGATTCCGGACTCCACACATGGTCGTTCCCGGCACTCATGACGTGAAAGGTATATTTACCTGGTTTCAAATTATTGTAGACGGCTGTTCCCTGTCCTTGGTCGGAAACTATTTCATTCCACTTTTTGTCAGCTCCTTCCAACCAATAACGAAAATAAGTTTGTGACGGATTTACAAAATTCAAGCTAGAAAAATCAAAGGTTAGGAAATTTTCATCATATTCCAGTATAACCGAGCGGGCTTTATCAATAGACTGAGTAAACAATATCCTATCATGATATTCTTCACGACATAACACCGGTTCGTTAAATAAACGGAATCCGGTAAACAAAGGTGGAATAGTACAAGGTGTAAATACCACATTTTCAGGAGAAAATAAATAAAACCCATCCATTCGTCCAAAACAAAGTTCTCCTTTTCGTGTCCGCATAGAGCAAAATTCATACAAATCATCCCATTCATGACTATGATTACGATCCAAACAGACTACACGATACTCATTCTGACCACCTTCTTTTGCTACACTCACCTTATATAATGCATTAATCGTAGTAATCCAGACCTCATTATTGTAATCTTCCTGTATTGCCTGGATGGTCAAGTTTTCAAACCCATATTCTTCTCCCAGAACATCAATCTTCTTATCGGGATAAAGTACCTTTATCCCATACTGAGTACCCATCCAAAGCAGGCCACGACTATCGTTTAGCATACAATTATATTTCTCACCTGCCAAACTCTGGAACGGATCATCCCCCTTTGCATATCCTGGAATGTAGACACTGTCCTTCCGTATATCATAAAAATAAATACCATTGTCAGCTCCTACCACCAATCTGCCAGAAGAATCCAATATCAATGCATTAGCAATTCTAAACCGAGCTAGTTCAGGATGCTTATCTCTCAATAACTTCAATTCACCAGTACGAAAATTAAACAATCCTACCCCTCCAACGACGCTTACCCATAAATTACCTTGTTCATCTTCTACAATAGCCCGAATAGCATTTACCTCCATATCTTTACGTGGTGAAAATTTATAATGAGATAATTTTCCCTGATTAATACAATAAAGTCCCTCTGGATAAGTACCTAACCAGATTCTCCCTTTCAAATCTCTGAATGCAACCCTAAAAGATTGAGTGGATAATTCTTTATACGGACATGACACACTCTTTCTATCAGCAGACAATCGGTAAAGCCCCTTGTCCGTTCCTACTAAAATCGAAGCATCTTCCATTTCAAGCATGCATAACACGTCTTCACTTTTCCATTCTCCCTTTATTCGATTTTTATCATAAAGAACAAAATTATTCATACTTGGATGAAAATAAGCCAACCCTCTATTAAATAATCCAACCCATAAAGTTCCACTTCTTTTGTCCACATAAATACTGTGTACATTTGTATCTTTCCTTCCACCCAATGTTGACAAAAAGGAGTCTACCGACAAGACAGAGAAGCTATACTTATCAACAAAATAGACTCCGTGTCCTGTAGTACCTATAAATAAATTTCCAGATAAATCTACATCGCAAGAATTGATACAAACATATTCCGAAAGCTGCAAAGGAATTTCCTTCCACTCATGTGTGGCACACATATAAAATCCAACGCCCGTATTCCAAGAAATCCAAAAGTCACCACTATCCAACATTCGAATTACTACCTTCTGATCTGCCTTCAAACGATTCTGCAGGAAAGTTTCCTGCCGAATAAATTTTTTCTGACTCCGGTCATAGGCACGTAGTAAACCGTTCTCGTGCAACATCCAAGTCACATTTCCATACGATTCCACAGCCAGCAATGTGCCATTCCCATTCAAAAAATGACGATTTTCTCCAATTATCTGTAACCGATGTCTTTTGGTATCATAAAGAAGTACACGTTGAGAAGCCGTCACCAACCAGGCATGAAGATTGGAATCGATAAAGACATTCGAGATTTTTTCCTTTACATCCCATCCAGCCAGAAGTGTATCCGGTTGAATAAAACAATCTTTCCCAAAATCAAATATTTTCAAGTTTCCTTTCTCTTTCAGCCAAATTCTTCCATCAGCATCCAAATATTGAAGAGGAATAACCGACTCCTGATCAATAGCGTATACCGGAGCCTTCCATAAAGGATAGTTAACGAAGTTCTTTCCATCGTAAAAGCTTAGCAAAGAAGTTGTACGCACACCCAACCGTCCATCGGGAAGCCCAAACACATTTTTCACATAGTTATCGGGAAGTCCGTCACAAATACCGATATGGCGGAATGGAAAAGAAGTAGCTGCTTGTATTTTCAAGCACAAAAAAACATATAGTATAACTAAAACAAATCTTTTCATATTCAATAGTTTCACCATTACAAATGTATAAACCTATATACGAACCTGAAAAGATTTTTACGCAAGATTTCTACATTTTTCTGCAAAAAAAGAACCGTCGCCCGGTTTCTGGTTCCGGACGACGGTTCTGTATTCAATCAGTGACAATACCAATCAATAGCTGTGGTCATCTTCTTTTACTTCTTTCATCGTCAACGGCTTGCGGTCGATGGCCCGCCAAGCGTAGATGATATAAGCCAGTACGAACGGCACCAAAATGGACACATAAGCCATGGTTTTCAAAGTGAACTGGCTGGAGCAGCTGTTGGCAATGGTCAGTGAACTCTGCAAATCGGCGGTAGAAGGATAATAAGCTGTATGATTATACCCTACGACCAACAGCAAAGACAATACCGTCAGCACTGTCCCGATTCCGGCAAACCAAATGCCGCGGGTGTAAGTCTTGCAGAAAATGCTCTTGCCGATTCCATACAATACACCTACCACTCCTATCAGGAACAGGATAAGCAGATACGGCATTTCTACCAGATTATGGAAATATTTGAACGGTTCCATTACAATCAATCCATTGTCCGGATTCACTGCAAAGCCGTCTTTCAACAACGTACGAATCACAAATGCCAGGAAAAACACCAGGAACGGTACCACATCGATAATCAGTTGCCGACGGAAACGGGCATTCAGTTCTTCATGACGAATGTTGTTGATGAAATAAAGATTACCCAACAAACGGGCAAGGAACAGCACGGCAAATCCCAGAATCAGGTTCCAAGGGTCGCCAAAAGCATCCAGTCCATGCCAACCGTTTCCCCAATGACTGATAACCGGCATCATCTCATCGGTCAGATTTCCTTTGCTCACCACAAAATTGGAGCCGTTGAAGAAAGTCGCCACAGCCGCACCCAGCAACAGCGGACCGACCACTCCGTTCAACACCAAGAAAAACTGATAAGTGCGTTTACCCAGCCAGTTGCCCAATTTCGACTGAAATTCGTAGGATACCGCCTGAAGCACAAAGCTGAAAAGAATAATCATCCACAACCAATAGGCTCCCCCAAAGCTGGTACTGTAGAATAAGGGGAAGGATGCAAAAAAAGCTCCTCCAAAAGTAACCAAAGTCGTAAAGGTAAATTCCCATTTACGCCCCGTGGAGTTCACAAGCAAAGTACGTTCGTCTTCTGTACGTCCCAGGCAATACAGCAAAGAGTTTCCTCCCTGCACAAACAGCAGAAACACCAGCAATGCACCCAGCAAAGAAACCAGGAACCACCAGTAATGCTGCAAGAATATATAAGTTGAATCCATATTTTTTCGGTTTTAAGATAATGTATCGGTTAGTTTATTTCTCGTCCGGTCCTTTGCGGATAGCTTTCACCATAATGCCGATTTCCGCAATCAGCAGCACGGTAAACATCACAAGGAAAATAAAGAAAGTGGTCTGTACGGAACCCGTTTCCAGTTTCGACACAGCAGCATTGACGGGCAGCATGTCCTGAATGGTCCAAGGCTGGCGGCCCATCTCGGCCACAATCCATCCGGCCTGACTGGCAATGTAAGCCAACGGAATACTCCACAAGGCAATCCAGTGCAACCAGTTCAGCTTGGCCAGCTGTTTTTTCCAGACCAGTACCAGAATAACCAGGAAAAACAAAATGAAATACATACCCAGCCCCACCATCACACGGAACGACCAGAACAGCAGTCCCACATGCGGAACCAGTGCATCTTTATCCTGAATATATCCGTAACCGAAATAAGGCATATACTCATCCAACGCGCTACGGGCAATCTGCATGGCCGACTCGTCGCCTTGCTGTTTGGCTCTGCGGAAATCAGCCAATGCCGTAATGGCCTTCTTTCCGTTGGCCATCTTCTCCTCCGCAGAAAGTGCGGTAGAACCATCCGGAAGCGTATAGCCTCCGTTCTGCAAGTCATTGATGCCCGGCACATAGCCCGAAGTGCTATGTGTAGCCAGGAAGGAAAGCATTTCGGGAATCTTAATGGCACCAACCACAGTAAGCGGTTCATGCGTACCTCCTTCATAGAGTGCCTCCATGGCAGCCAGTTTCATAGGCTGTACCTGTGCCACCTGATAGGCCGATTTGTCGCCCGTTCCAGCCGTTACCAGTGCCGCGAACAGTCCGACAGCCGCAGCCACCTTCATGCTGGCCAGTGCAAATTCTTTTTCGCGTTTGCGAATCAGATACCAGGCGCTTATACCGATAACGAAGGCAGCACCTACCATCCAGCTGCTCAATACGGTATGGAAGAACTTCACTACTGCCACCGGAGAGAAAGCCACCGACATGAAGTCGACCATCTCATTACGCATGGTTTCCGGATTAAATTCCATCCCTACAGGATATTGCATCCAGGAATTTGCCACCAGAATCCACCAGGCAGAAATTGTAGCTCCCAACCCAGTCAGCCAAGTGGAAGCCAGGTGGAACCCCTTGCTCACCTTGTGCCAGCCAAAGAACATGACGGCCACAAAAGTAGCTTCCATAAAGAAAGCCAGAATACCTTCAATGGCCAGCGGAGCTCCGAAAATATCGCCCACGAACCAGGAATAATTGCTCCAGTTGGTACCAAACTGAAATTCAAGAATCAAACCGGTAGCCACCCCAATGGCAAAGTTGATTCCAAAAAGTTTCATCCAGAACTTTGCCGTACGCTTCCAGAATTCATTTCCGGAACGCACATACAGTGTTTCCATAGTTGCCATAATCACGGCCAAGCCCAATGTCAGTGGCACAAACAACCAATGGTAAATGGCCGTCAAGGCAAACTGTGCCCTCGACCAGTCAATCATCGAAGTGTCGATTGTTTCAAGCATAAAAAATCACTTTATCGGTTAATATTAATAAGGTATAGTTATTCTGCCATCCGGTCGGTCAGTTCCACTCCTACATAATCCTGTTTTTCTTCCTCACTCTTTCCACTCAGAAACGAAGGGAAGAAAAACAATTTCAGGATAAAGAACATGACAAAAAGCTTTATCAGGATAATGGCCCATAAGGTCCGGCCGATGGTCATCTCCCGAAAACCGTCACGGTAAAAATAAAAAATTCGAATGATAGTCTTTTTAATCATAATCTAGTTTTATAATGATTACAAAGTAAATGCTTTATCGGGAAAAAACAAGAGTTTATCGAGATATTCTGTGGAAAAATCTATCTGTTTTGCGCTTCTTTATATAAAGGAATACATTTGCAATGTAAAAATTCAATGAAATATGAAAAAAAGAGAACTCATTTTCTTCGCTGCATTCGCGACTTTCCTGTCGGCGAATGCTCAAGAGAAACAAACCTGGTCGCTTGATGACTGCATAAATTATGCGCTGGAGAAAAACATCCAGCTGCAGCAGAACAAGATTTCCTTACAGGAAAGCGAAGTGGATGTGAAAACAGCAAAGGCCGCACTCTTCCCCAGCCTTTCATTCAATACCGGACAGAATCTGGTGAACCGTCCGTATCAGGAAAACAGCGCCACCGTAAGTGGAACGGAAATCATCAGCAGTACCAACAAGACTACCTACAACGGCAGTTACAGCTTGTCGGCACAATGGACACTTTGGAACGGCGGACAGCGCCTGAACAACATCAAACAACAAAAGAAAAACCAAGAAATAGCCGAACTGAGTGTGGCAGAAACCGAGAATACTCTCAAAGAAGAAATCACGAAACTCTTCCTGCAGATTCTTTATGCAGACGAATCGGTTAACATCAACAAAGGAACGCTGGAAGTGAGTAAAGCCACTTACGAACGTGCCAAGGAACTGTTCAATCAAGGAAGCATTTCAAAAGCCGACCTGGCACAGCTGGAATCACAGGTAGGAAATGACGAGTATCAGCTGGTGACTTCCGAAAGTTCACTGAGAAATTACAAGCTTCAGCTGAAACAGATGCTGGAACTGGACGGCACAGCCGAAATGGAACTGGAACTCCCGGTACTGGATGATGCTAAAGTGATGCAATTGCTTCCAAACCAGGAAGATGTGTACCAGACAGCACTGGCCAACCGCCCGGAAATCCAAAGCAGCAAACTGAGCATTGACAATGCCAAGCTGGCCATTTCTTCTGCCAAGAGCGGCTATTTCCCGACCATCAGCCTGTCGGCCTCAACCTCAAGTATGACCAACAATTCCAGTCAGAACAACTGGGCACAGCAGATGAAATATGGCTGGAACAACATGATTGGATTGAACATCAGCGTACCGATTTTCAATAACCGCCAAACCAAAAGTGCGGTAGAAAAAGCACAGTTCCAATACAATTCCTCTTTGCTGAACCTTCAGGACAAACAGAAAGGATTGTACACGGACATCGAGACCATCTGGCTGGACGCACTGAATGCACAGCAGCAATATGCAGCAGCCGAAGTAAAACTGAAAAGCAGCCAGACCAGCTTCGACATGGTCAACGAACAGTTCAAACTGGGCATGAAGAATACTGTAGAACTGCTGACAGAAAAAAACAACCTGCTCAGCGCACAGCAGCAGCGGATTCAGGCCAAGTATATGGCGATATTGAACCGCACACTACTTGATTTTTACGCAGGAAAAGACATTGAATTATAATAACCAAACAATATGAACAAGAAAAAAATAATTATCACAGCTGGCATCGTAATTGTACTGGCTGTGGCAGGATACTGGATTTTTGGCAAGAAGAGCGCACAAGGCAAAGTAGACTTCGTCACCGAAACAGTAGCAAAAGGCAACATCAGCAATTCCATTACAGCTACAGGAACCATTGAACCTGTCACTGAAGTGGAGGTCGGTACACAGGTTTCAGGTATCATCGACAAAATATACGTGGATTACAATTCGGTAGTAAAAGAAGGGGAAGTGATAGCCGAGATGGATAGAGTGACCCTGCTCAGCGACTTACAGTCAGCGCAAGCTACATACGACGGCGCAAAAGCCGAATACGATTATCAGAAAAAACTATACGAGAGAAACAAAAAACTGCATGAAAAGCAACTGATCAGCGAAACTGATTACGAGCAGAGCACATACGATTACGAACGTGCCAAGAGTACATTCGAACAAAGTCAGGCAGCTCTTTCAAAGGCGGAACGCAACCTTTCTTATGCTACCATCACTTCTCCAATCAACGGTATCGTTACCAGTAAGGACGTAGAAGAAGGACAGACCGTGGCCTCCGGTTTCGAAACGCCGACCCTGTTTACCATTGCTGCAGACCTCACCAAGATGCAGGTAGTGGCCGATGTGGACGAAGCCGATATTGCCGGAGTGAGAGACAGTGCCAGAGTCACGTTTACCGTTGATGCCTATCCGAATGATGTATTCGAAGGACGGGTTCACCAAATCCGACTGGGCAGCGCCAACAGCAGCAGTTCCAGCAGTTCCAGTAGCACCAGCAGTGAAACAGTTGTCACTTATGAGGTAGTCATTACAGCTGACAATCCGGATTTGAAGTTGAAACCGAGACTGACCGCCAATGTGACCATCTACACGGATACACGTGACAATGTGCTCGTGGTTCCCAACAAGGCGTTGCGTTTTACTCCAGAAAAAGAGCTGGTAGGCAAAAAGACTATTACCGACTGTAAAGGTGAACACAAAGTATGGACCATGGATGCCAACGGATTCACCGCTCACCCGGTTAAAGTCGGTCTGAGCGACGGAAGTCATACGGAAATTCTGGAAGGTATCAGTGAAGGAACACCGATTGTCACAGAAACGGTATTGAAAGGATTTGCCGACACCACAGCATCCGAAGCTTCTGCCGACGGAGAAAGAAGCCCGTTCATGCCAGGCCCTCCGGGAAGTGACAAGAAAAAACAAAAATAAGGAGAAACCGTCATGAAAAAGACTGTCATAGAATTACAAAATATCAAACGGAATTTCCAGGTGGGTGATGAAACAGTACATGCACTGCGCGGCATCTCGTTCAGCATTCAGGAAGGAGAATTTGTGACCATCATGGGTACATCTGGTTCCGGTAAGTCCACCCTGCTGAACACACTGGGATGTCTGGACACACCGACCAGCGGGGAATACCTGCTCGACGGGGTATCCGTACGCACGATGAGCAAACCACAGAGGGCGGTACTGCGAAACCGGAAAATCGGATTCGTATTCCAGAACTACAACCTGCTGCCCAAAACGACGGCGGTAGAAAATGTAGAACTTCCGTTGATGTACAACAGTGCCGTCAGTGCCGCTGAACGCCGCCGTCGGGCCATAGAAGCCCTGACAGCCGTGGGACTGGCCGACCGTCTGGAACACAAGTCCAACCAGATGTCCGGTGGACAGATGCAGCGCGTGGCCATTGCCCGTGCACTGGTTAACAATCCGGCGGTTATCCTAGCCGATGAAGCGACCGGTAACTTGGACACACGTACTTCTTTCGAAATCCTGGTTCTTTTCCAGAAGCTTCATCAGGAAGGACGTACCATCATCTTCGTGACACACAATCCGGAATTGTCACAATACAGCAGCCGCAACATCCGACTGCGTGACGGACATGTCATTGAAGACGTAACCAACCCCCATATTCTTTCGGCTGCGGAAGCACTGGCTGCCCTGCCAAAAAACGATGATGATTGACAATTTATCAAGATGACTTATGAATGGAACAAACCTTTTTAAAATAGCCTTTCGGGCATTGGCCAACAACAAGCTCCGTGCTTTCCTGACCATGCTGGGAATCATTATCGGAGTAGCTTCCGTCATTGCCATGCTGGCCATCGGACAAGGCTCCAAACGGAGTATCCAAAAACAAATCTCCGAAATGGGCTCCAATATGATCATGATTCATCCGGGAGCCGAGATGCGAGGAGGTGTCCGTCAGGACCCGTCGAGCATGCAAACGCTGAAGCTGGAAAATTATGAGACTTTGCGTGATGAATGTATGTACCTGTCTGCCATCAGTCCGGATGTCTCTGCTTCCGGACAGCTGATTTCCGGCTCCAACAACTACCCTTCTTCGGTGAGCGGAGTAAGCCTCGGCTATCTGACCATCCGTCAGCTGACCGTGGAACAAGGGGATATGTTTACGGAAGAAGATATCCGTACGGCAGCAAAAGTGTGTGTCATTGGTAAAACCATTGTAGACAACCTGTTCCCCGACGGACAAGACCCGATTGGAAAGATTATCCGCTGCAACCAGGTTCCTCTCCGAGTAATCGGGGTACTCAAATCGAAAGGATACAACTCTATGGGCATGGACCAGGATGACGTGGTACTGGCACCTTACAGCACAGTAATGAAACGTCTGCTTGCCCAGACCTATCTGAGCGGTATCTTTGCTTCTGCCCTGACAGAAGACATGACGGAAGAAGCCGTTGACGAAATCACAAATATCCTCAGAAGAGAACATAAACTGAAAGAAACGGACGACGATGACTTCACCATCCGTACACAGCAGGAACTCAGCTCTATGCTGAATACCACCACCGACCTGATGACTACCTTGCTGGCCTGTATCGCAGGAATCTCCCTGGTGGTAGGAGGTATCGGTATCATGAACATCATGTACGTCAGTGTAACCGAACGTACACGCGAAATCGGACTCCGTATGTCTGTGGGAGCGAGAGGAGTGGATATTCTGTCACAATTCCTGATAGAATCCATCCTGATCAGTATCACCGGAGGGTTGATTGGAGTAATTCTGGGATGTGGAGCCAGCTTCATCATCAAGACAGTTGCCCATTGGCCTGTATTCATCCAACCGTGGAGTGTATTGCTGTCATTCGCAGTATGTACCTTCACCGGTGTATTCTTCGGGTGGTATCCGGCCAAGAAAGCGGCCGACCTGGACCCGATTGAAGCACTGCGCTATGAATAAATGATAAATAAATAACGAAACTACTTTGTTCTTCATAACTTTGGTTTCCTGTCCGGCCGTCTATTTATACCGTAGATAATCATATATATTTACGGTGTGCGACGGCCGGACTTTTCTTAAAAAATCGTATCTTTGCTTTAAATCAATCCGATATGGTGCATATAACTCATAACAAACACCGCTTACTGGAATTAATCATCCACACAATATGCTGGGGATTGTTCTTCGGGTTTCCGCTGTTTTTTACCCAACACGACAACGGGAATATCGACTGGAAAGAATTTATCAATCATTCGGGAGTTTCTCTTTCCTTCTTTGTCATTTTTTATGTCAATTACCTGATTCTGATTCCCCAAATACTATTCAAAGAGCATATCGGACGTTTTATTCTGCTAAACCTTGTGCTTATTCTTGTCGTTTCCATCGGATTACGCTACTGGCACAACATGCTTGCATTTCCGCCTCCTGTGCGTCCCCGCTCTTACCTTCCTCCCCAATATATCTTTTATATAAGAGACATTACCAGTATGATTTTTATGGTAGGGTTGAGTGTGGCCATCCGGATGAGCCTCCGTTGGAGTGCTACGGAACTGGCGCGCCGGGAAGCAGTGAAAAGCCGTACGGAAGCAGAACTTAAGAACCTCCGCAACCAACTGAATCCTCATTTCTTGCTGAATACGCTGAACAATATCTATGCACTCACCGCATTCGATACGGAAAAGGCCCAGCAAGCTATTCAGGAACTCAGCAAGCTGCTACGGTACGTGCTGTACGACAACCAGGAGAATTTTGTTCCTCTTACCAAAGAAGTGGAATTCATACGGAACTACATCGAACTGATGCGTATCCGGGTTTCTTCTCAGGTGAAAATCAGCACACATTTCCAAATCCATCCGGACAGTCAGAGTCCTGTGGCCCCCTTGCTGTTCATTTCACTGATAGAAAATGCCTTCAAGCACGGAGTATCCCCCACAGCACCCAGCTTTATCGACATCACATTAACTGAAAAAGAGAACAAAATCCACTGTATAATACGCAACAGCAACTACCCCAAAAGTGCCACTGACAAAAGCGGATCGGGTATCGGACTGGAACAGGTACAAAAAAGACTGGAATTGCTGTATGCCGGACATTACGAATGGCAACACCAGGTCAGTCCCGACCAGAAAGAATACAGTTCGGTTTTAACAATTGATATTCCAGACACTAATCATAAAAAAACAATGCCATGACAATCAAATGCGCCATTATTGATGATGAACCCTTAGCACTCGGATTACTGGAAAGCTATGTAAAGAAAACCCCTTCACTGGAACTATGCGGAGCGTATTCCAGTGCCATTCAAGCCATGGAACTCCTGAACGGACATCCGGTGGACTTGATTTTTCTGGACATCCAAATGCCGGAACTGAACGGACTGGAGTTTTCCAAAATAATTCCGAGCAGTACACGCATCATCTTTACAACTGCCTTCGGGCAATATGCCTTGGACGGTTATAAGGTAAATGCTCTCGATTATCTGCTCAAGCCTATTAGCTATACAGATTTCATGACAGCCGTCAACAAAGCCATACAGTGGTTCGAGCTTTGTCAAAAAGCTGAAAATGCGTCCGAAGAAATACAGTCTTCCGAGAATCTGAAATATATTTATGTAAAAAGCGACTATAAACTGATCCAAATAGAACTGGATAAGATTCTTTATATAGAAGGACTCAAAGATTACATTAAAATTCACTTGGAAGACAATCCCCGTCCGATTCTGTCATTGGTCAGCATGAAGATGATGGAAGACAAACTGCCAGCCAATCGTTTTATTCGAATTCACCGGTCTTTCATTGTGCAAAAACAAAAAATAAAAATCATAGAAAAAGGAAGAATTGTTTTCGGGAAAGACTACATTCCGATATCTGACAGCTACAAACAGGAGCTCCAAAATTATGTTAATAAACATACTATTTGAAAATCTGTTGTATTTTCAACATTTTTTTCTGAAACAATCCAATTTTTTACTGATTTTCTTTGGCTACAATCAATCTAAACCCTATATTTGTAGCGTACATAATAAAAGCGGAAGTTGTGAAACTTCCTTTAGAATAGTTTAGTTAAGTCTAGTTTAGTTTTTGTGTTGTGATACTCCTGCTAATAGTGATTAGCGGGAGTATCTTTTTTTATTGTCTGTACATACATTCTCTCAAGAACAAATATGTTTATTAACAAATTCAGGCGTGAAAGTTGTTAAAAAACACCAACACGTCTGAATGCATATTCTTACATTTTGTATAAAAACAATCAAGGAATATCTATCAACTTATGTGTTTGCAAACTTAACCTCCATACAGGATGTTGTTTGATGTATTCCACAACTTCAGTGGTATTTTTCCCCGAACATGGTTGTAAAAAATAAGCGGAAGCCTTCAACTGCAAATAAGGCTCCACATCCTGTCCCACAAATACCACCTTTACTTCATCTATCCGTGCCACATGCAAACTTCCACCTTTTTTCGGTGAACAAGTAACCCAGTCAACCGAAGAAGGAAGTACACAAGTCCCATTGGTTTCCACACATACGTATTTACCCGCACGATGCAATGCTTCTATCAAAGGTTCATCTATCCATAACCCAGGTTCCCCTCCCGTAAGGATTACCATCCGACAAGGATAACGGCAAACCTCTTCCACTATCTCCTCGTCCGACAAGAAAGTACCTTTCTCATGACGCGTATCGCAAAAGTCACACTTCAGATTACAACCTGAGAAACGAACAAACACAGCCGGTGTACCTACATAAAAGCCCTCCCCTTGAAGACTGTAGAATATTTCATTAATCTTTTTCATAAACCACCCTATTCCCCTCAGATTCACACACTTCTACCTTCACACAATGAGGGACACGGTCGCAAATCCATTTGGCTATATTCTCGGCTGTAGGATTACAAGGCAACACGTCATTCAGATTTTTATGATCAAGTTGCCCTTTTACTACTTCTTTAATGTGCGTAAAATCGACTACCATTCCGTCCTCATTCAATTCCTCAGCCTGACAATACACAGTGACAATCCAATTATGCCCATGCAGGTTCTCACACTTACTTTTACAAGAAAGCTGCAAACGATGAGAGGCCGAAATTTCCATCCGTTTTATAACAGTATACATAATGATTTGATTTTTAAAACATTAAAAAAAAACGCATCTAATGTCACCTCAATGCAACCACAAAGGTAAAAAGAATTATCAGACAGAAAAAATCCATACACAAAAGATTTCACCCGCCCACAATCTCACAATTTTTAATAAAATCCACAACAAATATTTTTGATTTTCCAACCAATACTGTATATTTGTGTATATTTTTTGATATACGGATGACAGAAGAGGACAAAAAGCTGTTAAATACTTTCGAGGGCAGACTGAGACAATTACTGTATCTTTACGAGGAACTGGAAAAAGAAAATCTCTCCTTAAAAAAAGAAATCAGCCAAAGAAACGAAGAACTGGCCCAACTGGAGCATAGCCGGAAAGAATTGGAAACCAAGTATATCAATTTGAAAAACGCCCGTATTCTCAGTATCAACGACAACGACCTCCGCGATACGAAACAACGACTGGCGAAACTTGTGCGTGAAGTCGATAAATGCATCGCTTTGCTGAATGAATAAGACTACGACGGTAAAGTATATACTTTTATGGACGAAAAAAAGAGATTTAATCTACTCATTGACAACGAACGATATCCAGTATCCATACTTCCATCAGAAGAGGAAGGTTATCGGGAAGCTGCCAAACAGATTAATTATAAACTAAATAAATACCGAAGTGCATTTCCTGAATTCAGTAGCATACAACACTGGAAAATGGTAGCACTTGACTTAGCTTATGAAAATTTTTCCATGAAGGAAAGGAATGACACCTTACCTTATCAAGAAAAGCTAAAGGAGCTGAACGAAGATATTGAAAGATATATACGAGACAGCCGGAACAAAGGTTTATAGACAGATACATAAAGAGAAAACATTCACGCATAAGCTTTATCTGATGGGATTTCCCGCAGAGAAGTTTATGCGTTTTTTATTTATATATTTAAACTAATTATAATGTTGACGACAGTAATACTAGCGATTGTGGCCTTCCTGGTTGGAGGTGCATTGTCGTATGGATTCTTTAAGTATGGCTTGAAGACGAAATATGACACCATTATCAAAGAAGCCGAAACAGAGGCTGAGGTAATCAAGAAAAACAAACTTCTGGAAGTAAAAGAAAAGTTTCTAAACAAAAAGGCAGACCTGGAAAAGGAAGTCGCTCTCCGAAACCAGAAAATCCAACAGGCGGAAAACAAATTGAAGCAACGGGAAATGGTGCTGAACCAAAAGAACGAAGAGCTTCAGCGTAAACGCAACGAAACAGAGGCCATCAAAGAAAATCTGGACGCCCAACTTGTAATCATTGAAAAGAAAAAAGAAGAACTGGATACGCTTCAATCACAGGAAAGAGAAAAACTGGAAACCATTTCAGGATTGTCTGCGGAAGAAGCTAAAGAACGTCTGGTAGAATCCTTAAAGGAAGAAGCTAAAACCCAGGCACAGTCTTACATTAATGATATTATGGACGACGCCAAGCTTACGGCCAACCGTGAAGCGAAACGAATCGTCATCCAGTCTATCCAAAGAGTAGCTACAGAAACAGCCATTGAAAATTCTGTCACCGTATTCCATATTGAATCAGACGAAATTAAAGGACGCATTATCGGACGTGAAGGACGTAATATCCGGGCATTAGAAGCTGCCACAGGCGTAGAAATCGTAGTAGACGATACTCCGGAGGCAATTGTACTTTCTGCTTTCGACCCTGTTCGCCGTGAAATTGCTCGCCTGGCCTTGCATCAACTGGTAACCGACGGTCGTATTCATCCGGCCCGCATTGAAGAAGTGGTAGCCAAAGTACGTAAGCAGGTAGAAGACGAAATCATTGAAACGGGTAAACGTACCACTATCGATTTGGGTATCCATGGACTGCATCCGGAACTTATTCGTATCATTGGTAAGATGAAATACCGTTCTTCATACGGACAGAACTTGTTACAGCACGCTCGTGAAACAGCCAATCTATGTGCCGTAATGGCTTCTGAATTAGGATTGAATCCGAAAAAGGCAAAACGAGCCGGCTTGTTACACGATATCGGAAAAGTTCCTGATGAAGAACCTGAATTGCCGCACGCTCTATTGGGTATGAAACTAGCAGAGAAATACAAAGAAAAGGCAGATATCTGCAATGCCATCGGTGCTCATCACGACGAAGTGGAAATGACCAGTCTATTGGCTCCTATCGTACAAGTCTGCGATGCCATCTCTGGAGCACGTCCGGGAGCACGCCGTGAAATTGTAGAAGCTTACATCAAACGTCTGAATGACCTCGAACAACTTGCGATGTCATATCCTGGTGTTACCAAAACCTACGCCATCCAAGCCGGACGCGAACTCCGTGTCATTGTAGGTGCAGACAAGATTGACGACAAACAGACGGAAAGCCTGTCAACCGAAATCGCCAAGAAGATTCAAGACGAAATGACCTACCCGGGACAAGTAAAAATCACGGTTATTCGTGAAACCCGCGCTGTCAGCTTCGCAAAATAAAAACCATAAAAAAATCCGGAATCCACATTCCGGATTTTTTTATGGTTTTCATCTCCACGGTTTTATCCTCTTTTTCCTTCCAATAAAGGCATCAACACCTTTTCGGCACATGCATAGCCTTCTTCATACAAAGCCGTAAGCTTATTTACATCTTTTTCTATTCGATTCACCACGACTTTCTTTTCAGGTCGAATAGCAATGACACGTCCTTCATCCTCTAATTTTTCAACAAGTTCCAACTGTTCATTATACACCGCACAACGGCGGCTAAGCACCAGCCTCAACCTAGGATAGCGACGATAGATAAAACGAGGCACACGAATATCTTTTTCCGATTTCCGGTATCCCCTATTACGAGTTAAAACCACCACATTCCGTTCATAACCTTGTGACATTGCACGCAATACTGGAATGGAATCTACAATTCCACCATCCAACATCGGACGTCCGTCTACATACGTAATAGGACACACATACGGAAGACTACTTGAAGCTTTGGCAATATCTACCAACCGTTCACGATCTCGTCCCTCTTTTTCCTCCAAGTAACAAGCCCTTCCAGTCACACAATTAGTAGTAACCATTTCAAAGCGTGCCGGATTATTAAAATAAGCCTCATAATCAAAAGGTAAAATCTGACTCGGAAACAAATCATAAAGCAAATGCTGATCCAGAATACTGTGCTGATACCATAAATACTTCAAACCGATATAATGATATTCGGCCAGCATGTCAATGTTACTGAACTTGGCACGACCTCGCTGATGAGACATATACGACAAACCGTTACAAGCCCCCGCCGAAACACCTATCGCATAAGGAAACTCCAACTTATGATCCATCATGAAATCCAATACTCCACATGTGAATACACCTCGCATGCCTCCACCCTCAAGAACCAATCCTGTTTTTTCAAAGTCTAGTTCCATACTTCGTTCTTTTTAAGCAATCTTGGAATTTGCAAATATATGTTTTTCCCATACATCCTAACTATTTTTTCTATTTTATTTACTACATTTGCAACATTATTTTCACAAATGTGATATTAAAATGAAATGAATATGTTCGATTCACTTACTTATCAGAAACGCCGGAAGGCTCTACGAGAAAAAATGAGCAACGGCATTGTCCTTATTTTGGGCAACAACGAGGCACCTGCCAATTATCCTGACAACACATATAAATTTCGTCAAGACAGTTCTTTTGTCTATTTTTTCGGACACTCACATCCGGGTTATGCCGGAATCATTGATATAGACAACGGAACAGACTATTTTTTTGGAAACGACGTGGATATGGACGACATCATTTGGATGGGACCTCAACCCAGTGTCAAAGAACTGGCCGCACAGGTGGGAATTGAGAAGAGCTATCCATTCGATATGCTGAAAGACTTTGTAGGAAAAGCCATCGCACAAAGAAGAAAAGTGCATTTTCTTCCTCCTTACCGCTACGACAACATGCTGTTACTCGAAGAATTGACAGGCATCAAAGCATCCATGACCAAACAGCACGCTTCCATTGAACTCATAAAAGCTGTAATCTCCCTTCGTGCCGCCAAAGAAGCATGCGAAATCGCAGAAATCGACAAGGCTTGCAACGTAGGATATGAAATGCATACTGCTGCCATGCGTTTGTGTAAACCTGGAGTTTCAGAACAATACATAGCCGGAGTACTCGATGGCATCGCTTCTTCCTACGGACGAATGGTTTCATTTGCCACTATACTGACGCAGAACGGACAAACACTTCACAATCATGACCACAGTCATATCCTGAAAGAAGGCCGGATGATGCTGACCGATGCAGGAGCCGAGTTAATGAATTATTACTGCTCCGACCATACACGTACTATCCCTGTCGGTGGAAAGTTTACCAGCCGTCAGCGAGATGTATACGGTATTGTATTGGCCTGCCACGACAAAGCTCTCGAACTGGCCCGTCCGGGAGTAACCTATAAATCCGTACATCTGGAAGTCTGCAAAGTATTGACCAATGGCTTGAAAGAACTAGGACTGATGAAAGGAAATACGGAAGATGCAGTCGCAGCCGGAGCACATGCTTTGTTTCTGCCGCACGGACTGGGACACATGATGGGACTGGATGTACACGACATGGAGGACCTGGGTCAATGTTATGTAGGCTATGACGAAGAAGTACAACCCTCTACCCAGTTCGGTTTGGCTTCTCTCCGCATGGGACGAAAACTGCAAAAAGGATTTGTCATCACCGACGAACCGGGCTGTTATTTCATTCCGGCACTCATTGACAAATGGAAAGCAGAAAAATTGCACACCGACTTCCTGAACTTCGATGAAATTGAAAAGTACAAAGATTTCGGAGGTATCCGCCTGGAAGACGATATTCTGATTACAGATAATGGTTCCCGGTTCTTAGGCGAAAAACACATCCCTATCACTTTCGACGAAGTGGAAGCTATCATGAATGAATAAAAACAATTTATTAACCCTATAACATTTTACATCAAAACAATGAACAAACTGATTTTATTAGCCGCAGTGGGACTTTGCTTTGGAAGCATCTATGCCAAGAACCCCAAGAAAAACAAAGCAGACGAAGGATTTATTTTCACAACGGTAAAAGAAAACCCAATAACCTCTATAAAAAACCAGAACCGTTCTAGTACTTGCTGGTCTTTTTCCAGCATAGGATTCCTGGAATCGGAATTGCTCCGTACAGGAAAAGGTGAATTCGATTTATCAGAAATGTTTGTGGTACACAAAACAATGGAAGACCGTGCTGTAAACTATGTACGTTATCATGGAGATGCTTCTTTCTCTCCGGGCGGTAGCTTTGAAGATATCGTTTACTGCTACAAGAACTACGGTATGGTACCTCAAGAAATTATGCCAGGCATCCAATACGGAGATTCTCTTCCTAATCACAACGAATTGGATGCTGTAGCAGAAGCCTATGTACAAGCCATTGGAAAAGGAAAACAAAGCAAACTGACTCCAGTGTGGAAAAAAGGAGTTACAGCAATCTATGACACTTACCTCGGAGAATGCCCAAAAGAATTCACTTACAAAGGAAAAACTTATACTCCCAAAACATTCGCCGACGAAGTATTAGGACTGAACATGGACGATTACGTTTCACTTACATCTTACACACACCATCCTTTCTACCAGCAGTTCAGCATCGAAGTACAAGACAACTGGCGTAATGCTTTATCTTACAACCTGCCGATTGACGAACTGATGGAAGTAATGGATAACGCTATCAACAACGGATATACCTTTGCCTGGGGAGCAGATGTAAGCGAAGAAGGATTTACTCGCGACGGCATCGCTGTATGCCCCAATGTAGAAAAAGGGGCAGAACTAACAGGCTCAGATATGGCACACTGGTTGGGATTAAGCAAGGCAGACAAGCGTAAAGAACTAACCAGCAAACCGCTTCCGGAAATTGAGGTAACTCAGGAAATGAGACAGACCGCATTCGACAACTGGGAAACCACAGACGACCACGGAATGCTCATCTATGGTATCGCCAAAGACCAGAACGGTAAAGAATATTATATGGTGAAAAATTCATGGGGATTAAGCGGAAAATACAAAGGTATCTGGTACGCTTCCAAGACGTTCGCTAAATATAAAACGATGAACATTCTAGTTCACAAAAAAGCAATCCCAGCTGATATCGCCAAAAAACTGGGACTTTAAATAGTTCATATATAGACTCATTATAAATAATAAGCGACTCATTCCATAATTTTAATAGGGAATGAGCCGCTTTTTTTCTTTCTTTTTACTAATTTTACGGATTGAAGTCCGAAATAAGTAACTTATTTGAGACAACAAGGTTCTTCCTTTAGTGGATATATCTTATAAAACCACCTGCAAACCAAATAAAGAAGCGCCTTACGTGAACTGAAAAAAAGAAAAAAACATATATAAATGAACTACAAATGGAACTATCAACCTCCTACACTCCCAGAAAGAGAAGCAGCTAGAGCCCTCTCCAGAGAAATAGGCATCAGCCCCATCTTGTGCAAACTGCTACAAGAAAGAGGAATACATACAGCTGCTGAAGCCAAGCGTTTCTTCCGCCCGCAACTGAACGACTTACACGATCCGTTTCTAATGAAAGATATGGATGTAGCCGTGGAACGCCTCAATCTGGCCATGGGACGCAAAGAGAGAATTCTGGTGTATGGAGACTACGACGTGGACGGAACTACAGCCGTCGCACTGGTTTTCAAGTTTTTGCAACAGTTCTACTCGAACATCGACTATTATATCCCCGACAGATATAATGAAGGGTATGGCGTGTCAAAAAAAGGAGTAGACTATGCTTATGAAACAGGAGTAAAACTGGTCATTGTACTCGATTGTGGCATCAAAGCCGTTGAGGAAATCAGTTATGCCAAAGAAAAAGGTATCGACTTCATTATCTGTGATCACCACGTACCTGATGAAGTGCTTCCCCCAGCTGTCGCAATTTTGAATGCCAAAAGGTTTGATTCTACTTACCCGTATGAACATCTCTCCGGATGCGGAGTAGGCTTCAAGTTCATGCAAGCTTTTGCCCTGAACAACGGAATCGAATTTCATCAGTTGACTCCCCTGCTTGACTTGGTAGCCGTCAGCATTGCTTCCGACATTGTACCTATCATGGGAGAGAACCGCATCTTGGCCTATCACGGACTCCGCCAGCTGAACTCCAATCCGAGTATTGGACTGAAAGCTATCATTGACGTATGCGGACTGGCTGAAAGAGAAATCACGATGAGTGACATCGTATTCAAAATCGGACCACGTATCAATGCCTCCGGACGCATCCAGAATGGAAAAGAAGCTGTCGACCTTTTAATTGAAAAGGATTTTGCCTCCGCACTGAAAAAAGCCAACCGCATCAACAGTTACAATGAAACGCGAAAGGATCTGGATAAAAGCATGACGGAGGAAGCCAACAAAATTGTAGACAACCTGTCCGACCTGTCTGAAAGAAGATCGATTGTCATCTTCAATGAAGACTGGCACAAGGGGGTCATCGGTATCGTAGCTTCCCGACTGACGGAAATTTACTATCGCCCAGCCGTGGTACTGACACGCACAGACAACCTGGCCACAGGTTCTGCACGTTCCGTATCGGGTTTCGACGTATATAAAGCCATCGAATATTGCCGCGATTTATTGGAAAATTTTGGCGGACATACCTATGCCGCCGGGCTCTCCATGAAGGTGGAAAATGTGCCGGAATTTACCCGCCGGTTTGAAGAATATGTCACCAACCACATTCTTCCGGAACAAACCAATGCCACCATTCAGATTGATGCACAACTGGATTTCAGAGACATCACTCCGAAGTTTTTCTTCGACTTGAAGAAGTTCAATCCGTTTGGTCCGGAAAACCACAAGCCTATCTTTGCCACACTGAACGTGTATGATTACGGTACCAGCAAGGTGGTAGGCAGAGACCAGGAACACATCAAGCTGGAGTTGGTAGACAACAAATCGAACAACGTAATGAATGGCATCGCTTTCGGACAAAGCTCACAAGTCCGCTACATAAAGACCAAGCAATCGTTCAACATCTGCTATACCATCGAGGAAAATACCCATAAACGAGGAGAAATCCAATTGCAGATTGAAGACATCAAGCCGAGTCGAAGCTAGAAATCCATGGCCGACTATCTGAAAATCCTGAAACAATACTGGGGATACGACCACTTCCGAGGCATACAGGAAGATATCATCCGCAGCGTAGGCGAAGGCAAGGACACTTTGGGGCTTATGCCCACAGGAGGAGGTAAATCCATTACTTTCCAAGTGCCGGCCCTCGCCCAGGAAGGATTGTGTCTGGTCATTACCCCCCTGATTGCCCTGATGAAAGACCAGGTAAGAAACCTGCGTGAACGGGGTATCAAGGCCACTGCGGTTTATTCCGGCATGACGCGAGAAGAAATTCTGATTGCATTGGAAAACTGCATTTTCGGCAACTACAAATTTCTTTACATCTCACCGGAAAGACTAGGAACCGAAATCTTTCAGATTAAGCTTCGCAGCATGCACGTAAGCCTCATTACCGTGGATGAATCCCATTGCATCTCACAATGGGGATACGATTTCCGCCCTGCTTACCTGAAAATAGCCGACATCCGGCAACTGCTTCCGGGAGTTCCCGTCATTGCCCTGACGGCCACAGCCACTCCGGAAGTGGTCAAGGACATCCAAGAGCGACTCCAGTTCCGCCAGGAGAATGTATTCCGCATGAGTTTCGAGCGGAAGAATCTGGCCTATATTGTCCGCCACACGGAAGACAAAGAAGGCGAAATGTTGCACATCCTGCAACGGGTAAATGGTTCCAGCATTGTTTACACACGCAACCGGAAAAAAACCAAAGAAATAGCCCAGCTCCTGAACCGGAACCACATTACAGCCACATTCTACCATGCCGGACTCAGTGATGAGACCAAAGACCTACGTCAAAAAGCTTGGCTGAAAGGAGAATATCGTGTCATGGTGGCGACCAATGCTTTCGGTATGGGAATTGATAAGCCCGATGTACGTCTGGTGATTCATGCCGATGTACCCGACTCCCCCGAGGCATACTTTCAGGAGGCAGGACGAGCCGGAAGAGACGGCATGAAAGCGTATGCAGTACTGTTGTTCTGTCCCCGCGACAAGATTACCCTCAAACAACGAATTAGCGACACTTTTCCTGAAAAAGACTATATCCGGAAAGTGTACGAAGACATCAATTTCTACTACCAGATGGCCATGGGAGACGGATTGGGCTGTACCTTCGCCTTCAATTTGGATGAATTCTGCCACAATTTCAAGCATTTTCCTGTACAGACCGACAGTGCGCTGAAAATCCTGACACGCGCCGGCTACCTGGAATATACCGATGAACAGGACAATGCCTCCCGAATCATGTTCACCCTCACCAAGGAAGAACTATACCGCATTCATGAGCAAAACGCAGATACGGAAAAACTGATTCGTATTCTACTGCGGACCTATACCGGACTTTTCACGGATTATGCGTATATTAATGAAGAGCTGCTGGCCAAACGTTCCGGATTGAGCAGGCCACAAATCTACGAAACCTTGCTCTTTCTGACCCGACAGCACATCTTGCACTACATTCCCGGGAAAAAAACTCCCTACATCATTTACACCCGTGAACGACAAGAGACTGACCGTATTTACTTGAGCAAGGAAGTGTATGAGGAACGAAAAGAAAGCTACCGCCGGCGAATAGAGGCCATGATAGAATATGCTGAAAGTGAAAACAAATGCCGAAGCCGCATGCTACTCCATTATTTCGGTGAGAAGAACGAGCACAACTGTGGACAATGCGATGTATGCCTGCAACACCATCACTCCGGACTTAAACAAAGCCAGTTTGACGAAATCAGTCACCAGATACTTGCTTTACTAAAGACTTCTCCTTTTTCTCCGCAAGAACTCAAAACCCAAATTCAGGCCCCGGAGGAACAAGTGACCAAAGTCATAGCCTATCTCCTGTCGGAAGAAATCATCCATCAGGAAAATGGCCGACTACTCCTTTAAGCGAGTTTATATTAGTCAAACATTTTACTATTCTAAAAAAAAGACGTATCTTTGCCGGAAAACACCAAAAAACTTGATCCACATGGAAGAAGGAGGAGAATTCCGGGAACTCATGATACAGATTTTCCGTACCCGCATGGCATTCCGACGCGCCATGCAACGCACTCTAAAAGAGAATCATGCAGGCATCACTTTCGAGATGCTTCAAGTGCTGAGCAGTCTTTGGCATGAACAAGGTATCACCCAGCAGGCACTGGCAGAGCGAACCGCTAAAGACAAGGCCTGCCTGACCAACCTGATGAACAACCTGGAGAAAAAAGGATATGTCTATCGCAAGGAGGATCCCAATGACCGCCGAAACAAGCTGGTGTATCTTACCCTGGAAGGAGAAAACCTCAAAGTCCAAATCCGCCCAATCCTCAATTTAGTATATGCCAATGCGGAGCATATCTTATCTACCGAACGAACCGGAAATATTTTATCTGAACTAAAAACAGTGCAAAATGTTCTCGAAGACTTCTAGCACCCTACGAATCCTACTTTTCATCGGAAATTTCTTTCTTATCCTCCCGGTTATGGCGCAACAAGATTCGCTGTTCCTATCCGTAGAACAGCTTTTTGAATCGGGAGTAAAAAGCAGTCTGCGGCTGCAAGCCGACAGCCTGAAAGAAAGAATAGCCTATGAACGAAAACGTCATGCCCAAACAGCCTTGCTCCCCGACCTGGAAATCGGTCTCAAAGGAGGAGTTATCGGACAACCTGTGGTCTTTCAGGAAGGGCTTTCCCATCCTACTTATCCGGACACTCCCAACTGGTCGCAAAACTATACGGTCGACTTCAACCAACCGCTGTATCAGGGAGGAAAAATCCGCTGTTCCATCCGTAAGGCAGACATTGAAAAAGAAATCGCAGGCTTGCAACGAATGAGCAATCAAGCTGACATCAAACTGGGGTTACTCAACCAATACTTGAACCTCTTTACCTTGTTCAAGCAACACATCGTGCTTACCCGTAACATCGAAGAGTCGCTTCGGCGCCTGCAAGACATACGGCAGATGAAGAAAGAAGGACTCATCACCAACAACGATGTGCTGCGCAGTGAGATGCAACTCACCAACGACCGGCTTTCTCTGCAAGAAACAGAGAACAGTATCCTCATCGTATCCCAACAACTGAACCTGCTGCTGGGAAATTCCGAGAACCGGATTATAAAGCCCGACACCACATTGCTGCAGAAGGCTACTCCCCTGGAAAGCTACGAAGCCTATCTCCTGTCGGCTTACGAGCAGGCCCCAGACATGAAACTGCTGCAAAAAGAAACCGAACTGGCCCGGAACCAAATACAGATGAACCGCGCCTCCCGCAAGCCCAATGTCAACCTGTACGCATCCAACACGCTGGCGCGGCCTATCACCCGTACCATGACCGATTTGTATAACAACAACTGGAACATCGGACTTTCGGTTTCCTATCCCCTCTCGTCCTTATTCAAGTCCGACCATAAAATCAAGGAAAGCCAATTGCAGGTGTCCGTGCAAAAGAAAGAAGAGGAACTGAAAAAGCAACAGCTCCAGATGGACATTTACAATGCGATTCTCCGCCACAAAGAAGCCCTGCAGCAGGCTGACGCCTGGAAACTCTCTGTCCGTCAGGCACAGGAAAACTATCGTATCATGCAGAACCGTTATATGAACCAACTGGCCATACTGACCGATTTGTTGGATGCCAACTCTGTCCTGCTCAATGCCGAGCTTCAGCTGACAGCCTCACGCACACGAATCATTTACACCTATTACCAACTGCAGAAAGTCTGCGGAAGATTATAACCCATTCAATCCTACAAGAATATGACACTAAAAGAGACTCATAGCAAACTACGGAAGAGAAGACTGCAGAATATCATTCTCAACTTACTCTGCATACTGATTGCCGGCTCCGGACTGGTATGGGTGGGCAACTACTTCTGGAAATACATTCATTATGAAATCACGAACGATGCATTCATCGACCAGTATGTAGCCCCCTTGAACATACGCGCTTCGGGCTACATCAAGGAAGTCCGCTTCAAGGAACATCAATATGTACATCAAGGAGATACGCTGCTGATACTGGACAACCGCGAATATCAGATAAAGGTCAAGGAGGCCGAAGCAGCCCTGCTGGATGTGCAAGGTTCACGCGACGTACTACATTCCGGCATAGAGACCTCACAAACCAACGTGGCAGTGCAGGAAGCCAACATTGCCGAAGCAAAAGCCAAACTGTGGCAACTGGAGCAGGATTATCACCGCTTTGCCCGTCTGTTGCAGGAAGAATCGGTCCCCGAACAGCAGTACGAACAGGCAAAAGCCTCTTATGAGGCCGCAAAAGCCCGCTACCAAGCCCTGCTGGCACAACATAAGGCTGCGAAATCACAGTTCACAGAAACCAGCAAGAAAACCACCAGTGCCGAAGCAGCCATCCTGCTCAAGGAAGCCGACCTGGATCTGGCCAAGCTGAATCTTTCTTATACCGTACTCACTGCGCCATACGACGGATACATGGGACGCAGAACCCTTGAACCCGGACAATTCGTACAAGCCGGACAAACCATCTCCTACCTGGTCCGAAACACAGACAAATGGGTGACAGCCAACTATAAGGAAACCCAGATTGTCCACATCTACATTGGTCAGGAAGTACGTATCAAGGTCGATGCCTTTCCCGGAAAAGTCTTCCACGGGACGGTGACAGCCATCTCAGAAGCGACCGGTTCCAAATACTCGCTGGTACCTACCGACAATTCTGCCGGAAATTTCGTGAAGGTACAGCAGCGAATTCCTGTGAGAATAGACCTGAAAGACATTTCTCCTGAAGAGATGAGCGAATTGAGAGCCGGTATGATGGTAGAAACAGAAGCCTTACGCAAATGATGACCATGCAACAACTGGACGTCCCCGTACGTCAATGGGTTCCCGACTGGCTAGGAATGATATGCATCTTCACCATCATCCTGCCTGTCACCATGCTGAACGGTTCCTACACCGGAAGCATGCTTGAAGTGTCCAACACATTGGGCACCCACACTGAAGACATCACCATGGGGTATTATGCCGCTTCGGCCGGAATGGCTGTGGCCTATCCCATTGTTCCCAAAGTGCTCGATGCCCTTTCCTCCAAGTTCCTGTTGCTGACCGACCTGACCCTGCAATTCTTTCTCAGTTGGATATGTGCCCGTTCGCAAAACATCGACCTGGTCATTATCTGCAGTTTCTTCATCGGTTTTCTGAAAGGTTTCCTCATGCTCTGGTTCATCCGAAGGGCCACCAAGATTTTCAGTCCCAAGAACGTACGAAGCGAGTTTTATTCTTATTTTTATCCGCTGGTATTTGCCGGAGGACAGGTATCCATGGTACTCACAGCCGAACTGGCCTACCATTACAACTGGCAGCATATGTACTACTTCATGATGCTGCTCCTCATGACCGCCATCCTGATAGTGATTATCTGTTTCCGGCACGACCGCCCGTTGAAGCCCATACCGCTCTCTGAACTTCATCTGCGCGAGATGCTGGTCATTGCCACCGGACTCCTGATGCTTGTCTATGTCATCAACTATGGGAAAGTACTCGACTGGACCTCCTCTTTCAAAATCCGGCTTTATATCGTCATTGCTCCCATCCTGATTGCCTTTTTCATCTGGCAGCAATACCACTCCAAACATCCCTTCGTCAGTTTGGCTCCATTGTATCAGCCCAAGGCCATCGTAGGTTATCTGTATATGATGCTGGTCATGTTTTTCAGTACCTCCACCACCCTGCTCACCAACTATATGACAAGCATCCTGAAGGTAGACAGCACACACACTTATCTGCTCTATGGCTACCTGTTACCAGGTTATGCCCTGGGGGCTTTCATCTGCTTCTGGTGGTTCCGCTGGCAACGGTGGCGTTTCCGTTTTCTGATTGCCGGAGGGATGGGCTGCTTTGCCGCCTTCTTCGGTATCCTGTATTTCACCGTATCCCCCAACAGTACCTACGAGATGCTTTTCCTCCCTGTGTTTCTGCGAGGGCTGGGCATGCTGGTATTAATCATCGCCTTTGCCTTGTTTGCCGTAGAAGAGCTCAATCCCAAATACCTGCTGGCCAATGCCTTTTTCCTGATTTCTTTCCGGTCGGTGCTGGCCCCCATTCTGGCTACCTCTTTTTATAGCAACGCACTCTATCGGATGGAACAGAAATATTTGCATACCTTGTCGGAAACCGTCAGCCAGACCGATCCGCTGGCCGCCAGCCAGTTCAACCAGTCACTCAGCCAATATCTTTCACAAGGACACGAATATACCGAAGCCACCCAAATGGCAACTCAAACTCTCTATGCCACTTTGCAACAACAAAGCCTCCTGCTTTCGCTCAAACATATACTAGGCTATCTGTTTGTCATTACCCTGGTCATTGCCATCGTTTCGCGCTTCATCCCCTTCCACAAGACCATTCGTGTGAGATATGCCAAAACCGGGGATGATATGGTATAAAACAGCATAAAAAAACAGCGGAAAGAAAAATCCTTCCGCTGTTTTTATAAAAAATTTCATCAGAATTCAATAATCAATGACTTGCGAGGAGAAACCACAAGATTCTTTGTCAAATCGATTTTCTTCCCGCTCGATACATCTCTACCTTCTTTAGAATCCTTAGTCAAGACAGTATAGTACTCTGCAGCTAAAGTTTGTTCACTACTCGTACTATTCAGCACAATCATTTCAGTTTTTCCATCATGTACATGAGAATACATATATATTCCTCGCTGAGGAATATGATACTTCACTGTTCTGTTTTCTGCCATATACGTTGTTTAGTTTAATTTTGCGAGGCAAATATATGTATTTAAAACATAACTCTTAAACATAACAGCGAAAAAATTAATGTATTTACTCATTTTTCATGACATAAATCAACTTTAATATACTTCTACCTTCGCAGCCAGCGACTTACACTTGTCACGAAGCGCATCCAGGTCGCCATCGTTCTTGTCATAGCAAACTACCACTCCCATACGACGGTTCAAACGTGTAGTCGGTTTTCCAAAGATACGAAGGTAGGTATTTGGCTGAGAACAAACCAGTTCCTCGCCTCTGTACTGCGGAGCTTTCTGGCTGGCAATCGGAGAAAGAATCACTGCACTTGCACCAATGTGTTCCTGCGTAATGCCCGGAATCGGCAGACCCAGTACCGCATACAGATGCAATTCAAACTCATTCAAGTTCTGCGTATTGGCCAAAGTTACCATACCGGTATCGTGCGGACGAGGAGAAAGTTCAGAGAAATATACTCCGTTTTCATGACTCAGGAAGAATTCCACTCCCCACAGACCATATCCTGTCAGCGCTTTTGTCACCTTGTCGGCCATCCGCTGTGCCTCAGCCAGATGTTCCGGTGCGATGTGAGCCGGCTGGAAACTTTCACGATAGTCTCCTCCCTTCTGTACGTGTCCGATAGGAGGGCAGAACAAAGTCGGTCCGTTCTTCTGGGTCACTGTCAGCAAAGTGATTTCACTGTCAAAATGAATGAATTCCTCTACAATCAGTTCCTTGATATCGCCACGGCTGCCGTTGCACCCATATTCCCATGAATACTTCAGGTCTTCTTCAGACTTTGCTACTGACTGGCCTTTTCCGGAAGACGACATCAACGGTTTGATGACACACGGATAACCAATCTTATTGGCTGCCTCTTTCAGTTCTTCGTAAGAGGAAGCATAAAAATACTTCGCAGTTTTCAGTCCCAGTTCCTTGGCTGCCAAATCACGGATAGCCTTACGGTTCATGGTAAAATTCACCGCACGCGCACTCGGCACGACTTGAATACCTTCTTTTTCCAAATGATAAAGCCGTTCAGTACGTATTGCTTCTATTTCAGGAACAATAATATCCGGATGATACTTTTCTACCACGCGGTCCAAAGCCTCTCCATCCAACATACTGAATACCTCACACGCATCTGCCACCTGCATCGCCGGTGCACCTGCATAAGAGTCACACGCAATCACATACTGGCCCAAGCGCTGGGCTGCAATGGTAAATTCCTTACCAAGTTCTCCGGAACCTAACAAAAGTATTTTTTTAGTCATATATATAAGGTTTATGCTTCTTTCCTGCAAAGATAATATTTTTCTTCGGACCTTATACCATGACCTGCCGATTTATCAAGCCTCAGTTTCCGTCTCAACCAGCTTCTTCAAGGTCAGTAATTCAGTACCGTCCTCGCCCAACAGGCTCACCGTACCATTTTCTTTTACCTCAAAGCTGCGCACCTTGTTCAATGCATCCAGAATATTTCTTTCCGTTTCCATATCCGGACAAGCCATCATGGTGGAAATCATCTGAGTGAACTGCAAAGAAGAAGACTTTCCTTCTTCCTGAGAGAATCCGCCATTGATCGTATTGCAGCTGGCATTTCCATACACCCGTTTTTCTGCCAAGTCGAAAGTCAGCTGAGGCGTTTTTTCCGTTTTACCGATTTCAGTTCCATTGACGGTCATAATCTGCCATGTCCCTTCCAAATCCTTTATAGAGACTTCCTTTACGTCCCGTTTCTGCAACAGGATGACCGATTTTCCATCGGCGTCGTTCAAGGATACACCTTCACCCACTTCTTCATATCCAGCCACCTTGTTCAAGGCTTCCAGCACACTCTGTTCTACCTTCATGTCCGGACACATCATCCGCGTCGCACCCACCTGTCCAAACGAAATTTTTCCCGCATTCAGCGTATCCAAGTTGAAGGTTCCCATCAGACGGTTGCATCCCGCATTGCCATACAAGCGGTGTTCGGCGTTGTCAAAACCCAGGAAAGGCGTATTTTCCGCACTTACTTTTTCCCCGTTCACTTCCACGATGTTCCATTCCCCTGAAAAATCAACCACAGCCACCGAGTTCTTTCCCGAGCCGCAGCTCATCAGCAGACAGGCAAAAGCTGCTGCTGCCAGATACTTTCTATTCATAACTTGTTTCTCTTTAATCGTAATTACATTTTCACAAACAATCCATTTTTAAGAATTGTTCATTTACAAAAATACGGATATCACCTGAATACTGCATCAGGTTTGGAATTATTTTCTATCTTTGCATATTGAACGGTAACGTTTACCGGGCATTTAAAGTATCAAATTAATAAATGAGTAAAGTATTGATTATCGGTGCAGGCGGTGTAGGTACCGTTGTTGCACACAAAGTGGCTCAGCATCCGGAAGTCTTCTCCGAAGTCATGATTGCAAGCCGCACACAGTCCAAATGCGACGCTATTGTCAAAGCAATTGGCAATCCTCACATCAAAACCGCCAAGGTAGATGCCGACAATGTGGATGAACTTGTGTCTTTATTCAACAGTTTTAAACCCGAAATCGTTATTAACGTAGCACTTCCCTACCAGGATTTAACGATTATGGAAGCATGTCTGCAAACGGGAGTGAACTACTTGGATACAGCAAACTACGAGCCGAAAGACGAGGCTCACTTTGAATACAGCTGGCAATGGGCTTACAAGAAACGCTTCGAGGAAGCCGGACTGACCGCCATTCTGGGTTGTGGATTCGACCCGGGAGTAAGTGGCGTATATACTGCTTACGCAGCCAAGCATCACTTCGACGAAATTCAGTATCTGGACATCGTGGACTGCAACGCCGGAAACCACCACAAGGCTTTTGCCACCAACTTTAATCCGGAAATCAACATCCGCGAAATCACACAGAACGGACGTTACTACGAGAACGGCAAATGGATTACAACCAAACCGCTGGAATTCCATAAAGACTTGACTTATCCGAACATCGGCCCGCGCGATTCTTACCTTCTGTATCACGAAGAACTGGAATCACTGGTCAAGAACTTCCCGACCATCAAACGTGCCCGCTTCTGGATGACTTTCGGCCAGGAATACCTGACTCACCTGCGCGTAATTCAGGACATCGGTATGGCCAGCATCGAGCCTATCAACTACAACGGCATGCAGATTGTTCCGTTGCAGTTCCTGAAAGCCGTGCTGCCTAACCCGCAGGATTTGGGTGAAAACTACGAAGGGGAGACTTCCATCGGATGCCGTATCCGGGGTATCAAGGACGGAAAGGAACATACTTATTATGTATACAACAACTGCTCTCACCAGGCTGCTTACAAAGAAACAGGCATGCAGGGTGTAAGTTATACTACCGGTGTACCGGCCATGATTGGGGCCATGATGTTCCTGAAAGGCCTGTGGAAACGTCCGGGCGTATGGAACGTGGAAGAATTCGATCCAGACCCATTCATGGATGCCCTGAACAAATACGGACTGCCTTGGCATGAAGTATTCGACGGTGACTTGGAACTGTAATCGATTGAAAAATTATCCCTATAAAGAATCAAGAATGGAGAACCGGAGCACTCATTCTTCATTCTTGGTTCTTTTCTTTTTTCCCACTTTTATAAAGAAACAATTATGAACATAGGAGACAAAGCTCCCGAAATACTGGGAATCAACGAAAAAGGTGAAGAAGTCCGCCTGAGCGACTACGCAGGCAAGAAAATCGTACTCTATTTCTACCCCAAGGATATGACTTCAGGCTGTACGGCACAGGCCTGTAACCTCCGTGACAACTACGCCGAGCTCCAGAAAGCTGGTTATGAAGTCATTGGCGTGAGCATCAACGATGAGAAATCACACCAAAAATTCATCGAGAAAAACCAGCTTCCGTTCACGCTGATTGCCGACACCGACCACAAACTGGTGGAAACCTTCGGCGTATGGGGAGAAAAAAGCATGTACGGACGCAAATACATGGGTACCTTCCGTACCACTTTCATTATTAATGAACAAGGCATCATCGAACGGATTATTTCGCCCAAGGAAGTGAAAACCAAAGATCATGCCGCACAAATCCTACAATAATTATGGCAAAGAAAGACGAACTTGAATTTGAAGGGGGTATTGAAAACACCCCCAAACCCAATAACAGTGAGAAACTGAAAGCCCTGCAAGCTGCCATGGACAAAATTGAGAAGAGCTTCGGAAAAGGCTCCATCATGAAAATGGGCGACGACCACGTGCAGGAAGTAGAAGTCATCCCCACCGGCTCCATTGCCCTGAATGCGGCACTGGGCGTAGGTGGTTATCCGAAAGGACGTATCATCGAAATCTACGGTCCGGAATCTTCCGGTAAGACCACACTGGCCATCCATGCCATTGCCGAAGCACAGAAAGCCGGCGGTATTGCTGCTTTCATCGATGCAGAACATGCTTTCGACCGTTTTTATGCAGCCAAGCTGGGAGTGGACATCGACAACTTGTGGATTTCACAACCCGACAACGGTGAACAGGCATTGGAAATTGCTGAACAGCTGATTCGTTCCTCTGCCATCGACATCATTGTCATCGACTCTGTAGCTGCCCTGACCCCGAAAGCTGAAATTGAAGGCGACATGGGCGATAACAAGGTAGGCTTGCAAGCCCGACTGATGTCACAGGCTCTGCGCAAGCTGACTTCTGCCATCAGCAAGACCAACACGACCTGTATCTTCATCAACCAGCTGCGTGAGAAAATCGGCGTCATGTTCGGCAACCCGGAAACCACTACCGGTGGTAACGCCTTGAAATTCTATGCATCTGTCCGCCTGGACATCCGTCGCGCTACTCAATTGAAAGACGGCGAAGAAGTCATCGGTAACCAGGTACGCGTGAAGGTCGTAAAGAACAAGGTGGCTCCTCCTTTCCGCAAAGCCGAATTCGACATCATGTTCGGTGAAGGTATTTCCCGCAGCGGTGAGATCATCGACTTGGGCGCCGAACTGGGCATCATCAAGAAAAGCGGTTCTTGGTACAGCTACAACGACACCAAACTGGGACAGGGCCGTGATGCCGCCAAACAATGCATCCAGGACAATCCAGAACTGGCCGACGAGCTGGAAAAACTGATTTTTGATGCGTTGAAAGACAAAGAATAAATCTCATTATCCTTTTTTTCTATAATAAAAACGGGTTCACTCTGCTGCAATCAGCGGATGAATCCGTTTTTTTACATGCCTACTATTACCTTTTTTATTGAATCCAGCACCAAAGAGAACGAAAAGACATCTCCATGAAAGTCCAAATCCCTCTCTCATTTTTTCCCAACATCTTCATAATTTCTCTGTTTCACACTGTGGGATACAAAAACCACAGTGCGGGATATATATTTCACAGTGTGGAATACAAAAACCACACTGTGAAACAGAACTATTTTCTAGAGAAAAAACAATATGTATACCAGCTTTTTCACCTTTATCAAAAAGTCCGTACACACAATATTTCCAGACCTCTCTCCCACCGTATGCAGACTCTTTATTACCTTATTTTCCAACCCTGAGCTTTTTTCTCGACAAAAAGCAACGAAAGAAACAAAAAATACGTTATATTTACCACAAAGAATTATTGTGAACCACTAAAAAACAAAACTATGACCCTAAAGCATCAAATTCTTTTCATACTTTGTCTGGCCTTTTCCACTGTAGCTTCTTGGGCACAGAGTAATAAGTTCGTCAATTCAGCCTTCCGTTTCGCCACTCGTGCAGAGGCCCAAATGCTGATTACGGAACTGGACGACTATACCCGCAACTGGAACCAGTTTGATATCGACGTGCGTTTGCAGAAACCCAAAGGACGCAAATCCGAGTTGTTACAATTCGCCATGAACCAGACGCTTAACTGGAGTGACAAAGATAAAGAACGTATCAGTAAGGCAATGAAAAGCTTGGATACTGAAATCAAAAAACAAAAATACAACTTGGAATTCCCTAAAGAAATCATCTTCGTAAAAACTACGCAAAAAGAAGAAGGAAGTGCCCAGGCCTACACTCGCATGAACTGGATAGCCATTGGAGAAGAAGTATTACAAAGTTCTTCCGACGAGGACCTGAAATACCTTGTTGCACACGAACTGTTCCACCTGTTGACGCGACAGAATTCCACTTTCAAGAAAGACATGTATCAAGTTATCGGATTTACAATCATTGAAAAAGAAATCCTATTCCCGTCCGATTTAGCTGAGATGCGCATTTCAAACCCTGACATCAGCCACCATGACAGCTACGGAACCTTTACCATAAATGGGCAGAAACAATACTGCACCATGGTGATTTACACCGACAAGCCCTACGAAGGAAATACATTGTTTGATTACATAAAGATAGGACTTGTTCCGCTAAACGGAGAGTTCATCCCCATTCAAAAAGCTGGGAAAACCCTTATTTACACACTGGATGACGCGGAAGACTTCTACACACAAGTTGGTAAAAATACCAGCTACGTGATTCATCCGGAAGAAATCATGGCCGACAACTTTGCTTTTACACTGATTGGAAAGAAAGATTTACCGAATATGGAAATTATTCAAAAGACACAAAAGGTTCTGAAAGCCAACAACCGATAAATTATTGACAATCCACAATATAAAAAAGTCAGGCATTCATTTTTTTAAGTGCTTGACTTTTTTTATGCTAAGAAATAAAAAATCTATCGTTTCCGGTAGTCTTTCTCAATAGCCTGAGTAATCCAGTTGGCGAGGGCCTGACGATTGTCAGCAATAACCAGACGTTTCTGGTCCTGCGCATTCTGAATATTTCCCACCTCCAGAAAAACCGCTACAGGAGTCGTGTTACGGAGAACAAACAGATTACGTTCGCTCACCGTTCCCTCAAAACCGCGGTTAGGCTGATGCCGGTCGTACTTGGCACGAAATGTGCGCTGAATTTCTCTTGCCAGCTTCTTTCCTTTCGAACTGCCCGGTGCATGATAAAAATACACATCGGTCTGGTTATGACGTGCCCGGCTGTCCACGTGGATAAACACAGCCCGCTTGTAACTGCTCTTATCTTTTCGGTAGAGGCGGTTGATGGCATCGCAACGCTGCTGCAGACGGGCCACCTGATTCAACGGAATGGCTTTGCCCATGCAAGTCTCCCGCTTGCTGTTGTTCAATACCGCCTGGTTACGGATACCATCTTTCGCATCCTGAATGATGAAATGTACTTTTGCCCCGCGCTTCAGGAGCTCCCGCCCGAGGCGGAGAATAATGTCGTAGGCATATTCATCTTCGTGCAGTTCCTTTCCCTGATATTTGCCGATGCAGCCGGGGTCAGGACCGCCGTGTCCGCTCACCAAGTAAAAGACCGCTCCTTTCAAGGAGCTGGAAGTCACGGCATACGACGCATATTTCTTTCCCAGCAATGGCTCATAGTTGCCTTTCTTCCGCCCGTTCATTTCCAGAGGGAAACACAGCAGAAAGGCCAACAATACATACCCATATTTCTTCATCACTTCAGCAGTTCTTCTATTTTCTGACAAAGAGAAGCAAATTCCTCTTCATTATACAAACGCGTCATCATGACAATCTTTCCATCCTTGCCAACCAGTACATTGCGAGTGATTCCGGCATTGCGTTCTGCATACTTGGCAAAGATATCCGCCCCCGGGTCAAGTCCCAATGGATAGGTCACTCCTGTCTGCTTGGCAAAAGCCTTCACGCGTTCCAGCGGTTCGTCACGGTCTACCCCGTAGAGCACGAATGACGCATTGTCTTTATGTTTCTGCCAGATGTCTTTCTCGATAAAAGGCATTTCCTTGCGGCATACTCCACACCAGCTGGCCGTGAACTGCAACATCACTACCTTGCCTTTCAGGTCGGACAGCTTCACCTTGCTGCCATCCGTCAGCGTCATCTCAAAGTCGGGTGCCTCATCGCCTACCTTTACAATATATCCAGCCGCATCGGGAACCGGCTGACTGGCCTGAAGAGGGGCATGGCTCCCCATACATCCCATCAAAGCCAATGCTAAAAACAGCTTCTTCATATTCATTCTAAATTATAATCCGGTCCAAAGATAACACAAAAAAGTGAAAAACAGACATATCGGAATAGAAACACGTATTTTATCCACTACACCGGATGTTTATACAGAAACTTTATTACCTTTGCGAAACATGAAAAACTCAAAACAACCCAACCTATGGACTGCACAAACATCATCGGAGAAAAAATCAAAGCGCTCCGAAGCAATCAGGAAATAAGTATGCAGGAACTGGCCGAACGCGCCGGACTGACCGTGGAACAGGTGAGCCGCATCGAAGAGAACATCGACATTCCTTCGCTTGCCCCACTGATTAAAATCGCCCGTGTACTGGGGGTACGACTGGGTACTTTCCTGGACGACCAGCCCAATGAGACAGGACCGGTAATCTGCCGGAAAGGGGAGGCAGACGATACCATCGGCTTTTCCAACAATGCGACACAGGCACGGCAGCACATGCACTACCACTCACTGGCAAGAAGCAAGGCCGACCGTCACATGGACCCGTTTATCATCGACATCGAAGCCGACAGCGAAAAGGATTTTTTCCTTTCCGGACACGAAGGCGAAGAATTCATTATGGTACTGAAAGGGGAACTGGAAATCAGTTACGGGAAAAGTACTTACCGACTGAAGGAAGGTGATACCATTTATTACGACTCCATCGTGCCGCACCACGTACACGCTGCCGAAGGACAAGCCGCACAAATTCTGGCCGTGGTCTACACTCCGGCCTAAGTCTCACTCAAACCTTCAACGACATGTTACAACTATCTGAAAGAACCTTGGGCGACTGGCTGGAGCATTGGGCGGAAGTGACTCCGGACAAAGAATACATCGTCTATTCCGACCGTAACCTGCGCTTCACCTGGAAACAGTTCAACGAACGGGTGGACCGTATGGCCAAAGGCTTGCTGGCCATCGGAGTGCAAAAAGGCACGCACGTGGGTATCTGGGCCCGCAACGTACCCGACTGGCTGACTTTTCTGTATGCCTGTGCCAAAATCGGGGCCGTAGCGGTCACCGTCAACACGAACTACAAGCAGGCGGAACTGGAGTATCTTTGTGAGAACTCCGACATGCATACACTGTGTATCGTCGACGGGGAAAAGGACAGCAACTTCGTGGAAATGACCTACACCATGCTGCCTGAACTGAAACTCTTTGAACGGGGACACATGAAAAGTAAGCGCTTCCCCCACATGCGCAACGTGATTTACATCGGACAGGAAAAATACCGAGGGATGTACAACACGGCAGAGATTCTGCTGCTGGGACATAACGTGGACGACGAGGAACTGACACGAGCCAAAAAGCAGGTGAACTGCCACGACACCGTAAACATGCAGTACACCTCGGGTACTACGGGATTCCCCAAAGGCGTCATGCTGACCCACTACAACATCGCCAACAACGGATTTCTGACGGGCGAACACATGAAATTCACCCCCGACGACAAGCTGTGTGTCTGTGTACCGCTGTTCCATTGTTTCGGAGTGGTACTGGCCACCATGAACTGCCTGACACATGGCTGTACACAGGTGATGATTGAGCGTTTCGACCCGTTGCTGGTCCTGGCTTCCGTTCACAAGGAACGGTGTACGGCCCTCTATGGCGTACCGACCATGTTCATTGCCGAACTGAATCATCCGATGTTCAGTCTGTTCGACCTGTCGAGCCTGCGCACCGGCATCATGGCCGGCTCTCTCTGTCCGGTGGAACTCATGAAACAGGTGGAAGAAAAGATGTTCATGCGCGTCACCAGCGTGTACGGACTGACGGAAACCTCACCGGGCATGACGCACAGCCGCATCGACGATGATCCGGAAGTGAGATATCACACCGTAGGGCACGACTTTGAATTTACTGAAGTGAAGGTGCTCGACCCGGAAACCGGCGAGGAATGTCCGATAGGGGTACAGGGAGAGATGTGCAACCGGGGCTACAACAACATGAAAGGATATTACAAGAACCCGGAGGCTACGGCCGAGGTTATCGATGCCAAGGGATTCCTCCATTCGGGCGACTTGGGAGTGAAGGATGAAAACGGGAACTACCGCATCACGGGCCGCATCAAGGACATGATTATCCGTGGCGGTGAAAACATCTACCCGCGTGAAATCGAAGAATTTCTCTACAAGATGCCGGGCATCAAGGATGTACAGGTGGCCGGTGTGCCTTCCAAGAAATACGGAGAAGCCGTAGGGGCCTTCATCATCCTGCACGAAGGGTACACCATGAACGAGTTCGATGTCCGGGAGTTCTGTCAAGGGAAAATCGCCCGCTACAAAATTCCCAAATACATCTTCTTCGTCAAGGAGTTCCCGATGACGGGCAGCGGCAAAATCCAGAAATTCAAACTGAAAGACTTGAGTCTGAAACTCTGTGCCGAACAAGGTATCGAAATTATATAAAAAGTGACTCGAACAACCAAAAAGAAAATGGCTCCCCCCCCCAAAATGCATTGTCACTGGGGGAGCCATTTGTTTGTATCGTTACGGAAAAGAACCGTCAGGCAAGCTGTTGCAGGATGTCTGCGGCAATCTGCGGAGCGGTCAGGTGGTTCTGTTCCAGGAACTCCTGCACGTCGAAACGGTCTACAAATTCCTTCCGGGCTCCGAAATTGAGCACCTTCATCGGGCTGCAACCGAAATAGCGGGCAATCTTCTCGCCGAATCCGCCGTCCAAGACTCCGTCTTCCAGCGTCACTACCAGCTCGTGATCGGCCTTCAGTTCTTCCATCAGGGCCTCATCCACTCCCGTAATGTAGCGCGGGTTAATCAGCGTCACTTCCATACCATGTTGACTCTTGAGCAAGTCAGCCGTTTCTTCCGCCAATCCGAAGAAAGAGCCCAATCCCAGGATGGCTACCCGATTACCTTTCTGGACGGTCTGATAACGGTTCAACCGACTGTAATCTGCATCCACCGGACGATTCCCGTAAGCCAGTTCCGTAGCCGGCACGCGGATAGCTACCGGATGTTCATTCTGACGGATACTCCATTCCAGCATGGCCATATACTCTTCCTGGCAGGTCGGTGCCAGGTAGACCAGATTCGGAATATTGCTGAGCAGCGGAATATCGAAGAAGCACAGATGTGTCACATCGTTCATGGCCGAGAGCGAACCCCAGAACACCAGAAGTACCGCCGGATTGCGGTTGATACACAAATCCTGCGAAAGCTGGTCGTAGGCACGCTGGATGAAAGTACTGTACACCCCAAACAACGGTTTACCTCCATTCTTGGCAATACCGGAAGCCAGGGCCACGGCATGCTCTTCGGCAATACCCACATCCACAAACTGCTTCCCGGCAGCCTTCCGACGGTCGGGAGTAAATCCCATCACGGTAGGCGTACCGGCTGAAATGGCCACAATGCGGCGGTCTTCCTGCATACGCTGCAACAAGTAGCGGGCGGTCAGGTCGGCATAGTCCTGCGGCTCTTCACTCGAATGGAACACCACTCCCGTTTCTGGATTGAACGGCATGGTCCAGTGGTACGTCTCTTTGTCCTTTTCAGCCGGAGCATATCCTTTTCCTTTCAGCGTGTTGATGTGCACCACAATCGGATGGTCAATGTCCTTCACTTGCTGGAAAGCTTTGATAAGCGCCTCTACGTTATTGCCTTCGTTCACATAAAGATAATCCAGTCCCATGGCCCGGAAAAGATTGCAAGGACACTGACCGTTGCTTTCGCGCAGCTCCTGCAAATTACGGTAAAGTCCTCCGTGATTCTCGGCAATCGACATCTGGTTGTCGTTGACTATAATGATGAAATTGGTACCCAGTTCTGCCGCATAATCCAGTCCTTCCAAAGCTTCTCCACCACTGAGCGAACCGTCTCCGATGACCGCAATCACATTGCCGCCTTTCCCGGTCAGGTCTCTTCCTTTGGCCAATCCGCCCGCCAGGCTGACAGAAGTCGAAGTATGGCCCATCACAAAATGGTCGTGCACACTTTCCATCGGTTCGGAATAACCGGACACCTCGTCATACTGTTCCGGATGCAGGAAGGCATCCTTACGCCCGGTCAGCATTTTATGGGTATAACTTTGATGTGACACGTCGAACACAATCTTGTCTTCCGGCGAATGAAACACGTAGTGCAAGGCAATCGTAGCTTCCACCATTCCGAAGTTAGGACCGAAATGTCCTCCGTGTGCGCTCAGCTTCTGCAACAAAGCCTGACGTATCTCGTGGCTTAATACATTCATTTCTTCTACCGACAGCTTTTTGACATCGGCCGGCGAATTGATTTTTTCCAGATACATAAAATGATATTTAAACAAGTTATACATTAAAGATTCAATTTCACGAAGCAAAATTAGGTGTTATTCCTCTTCATGAACGTATATAAATTACGGCTTTTTATACCCCGATTACTTGCATGAGGTCCTACAAAACAAAACAGGCCGTTCCACCTATTATGATGAAACAGCCTGTTTGCATGGTGTATATCGTTCCGAATTATTTCTTTACAATCTTGACCAACAACGTCTTGCTATCCAGTTTACCTTTTGTATCGTGTGCTTCCGATTTTACCAGTCCTACCCCTTCGGCATACCATTCCGTGACACGCAAAGTCGTCGTTTTCAGTACGATTTTCGTACGCTGCAGGTAAGAAATCTTCACGCAATCAAACTTTCCGGCAGTGGTACTGATGGTTTCGTTTCCCATATAAGCCGCACCGGAAATGTTCACATCATTCTTCAGCATGTTGCGAACCCACTGATAGGACCGGTCAGGAATACTCTCTCCTCCCTTGGCACCATCCTTAATGGTAAACGAATTGTCGCCTTTGAATTTGAGCTTCTCCAGCAAGCCCAAGCGAGCAGCTTCATTATACTTATCAGGATCGGAATCAGAATCCACATACGGACCGTACATCAAGTCTTCCGTACAAACCGTGTTCGCTCCATCGTAGCTCCAGTTGAACAATGTATAGCTGGTATTGTTCTTTGCCTTTGTGGTCACAATCTTATCGTAATAAGAAGCCTGTACCTTCCCGTCTGCCTTTACCACCTTGCTCACCGTCATCGTTTCGTCGGAAGTACTCTGACCAATCTCATCATAATTCACATAATGCAATTCTGTTCCTTCCGTCGTACAGAAATATTGTGCTTGCATAGAATGACAGCCTAAAATAGCTGCGACCAAAAACATTAGCCTCTTCATAGTTTCATCTTTTAAACAAAATACGGTGCAAACATACAAATTTCTTTCTTTTTCTGCCTATCTTTGTCACAGAAAAAACATTAAATCGACTATACATGGGATTATTATCATCTTTATTCGGAAAAAGCCAATCCGATGAAAACGAACAGGAAAAGCAAGACAAGAAAAATTTTGACATTCTGAAATACGACGGCATCCGTGCCCGCAACATGGGAAAACTGGACTACGCCATCAAATGTTTTGAAGAGGCGGTAGCGCTCAACGACGAAAACGAAACACTGGGACTGCTGGCCAGTGCCTACCTTCAGGCCAACCGGACAGACGATGCACGCATCACCCTCGACCGGCTCGTGGCAAAGGATGACACCAATGTGCCGGCCTTGCTGTCATTGGCCAGCGTATGCTTCCTGCAAGAAGATTACGACGGCATGGAAAAAGCCTGCCAGAAAGCCATCGCCGCAGATGATAAAAGCGCACAGGCCTACTACCTGGCCGGAAAAGCAGCTCACGGCATGAAAAACGGATTGCAGGCCATCGTGATGCTGACCAAAGCCCTCGCCCAGAATGAAAGTTATACGGAAGCCTACCTGCTCCGTGCGGAGGTGTTGTGGGAAATGCGTCAGGCAAAAGACGCCTTAGACGACTTGGAACAGGTGTTGAAACTCAATCCGGAGGAGGAAGAAGCCCTTCTGCTGAAAGCCACCATTCACATTCAGCTCGGGCAAACGGAAGAAGGTGAAGGGTGCCTGGACCAAGTGATTTCACTGAACCCATTTAACGTGAAGGCTTACTTGTTGAAAGGAAGCTTGCTGACAGAAGAGAAGAAACTGGACCAAGCCTTGGAGAACTATCAGGAGGCCATCGAATTGATACCGCAGGACGCTCAGCTGTATCAGGAAAGAGGACGGGTACGTCTGCTGATGGGAGATAAGGACGGAGCCACAGAAGACATGAAAAAAGCCATCGAACTGGCTCCTGAAAAAGAGAATCTGATTTCCGGTCATTTCGATAATTTTGAAAAGAACAACTTGCAGACGGGGATTTATTGATTCACGCCCTTAATAAATTAAGAAAAAAACGGCTGTGGAATGCGCTTTCAAAAAGATTTCCGCAGCCGTTTCTTTTATATGTCTTTTAATCAAAGCGTGTCGTAAGCCGCTTTCAATTGCTGCAAAGCTTTTTCGAGGGTAATTCGCGGACAGCCCACATTCATCCGCATAAAACCAGCCCCTTCCTTCCCAAACATTTCTCCGTCGTTCAATGCCAGTCCGGCCTTGTCCACAAAGAAAGCATTCAAGTCCTCGTGCGAAAGTCCCAGTTCCCGGCAGTCCAACCAAATCAGGTAAGAAGCCTGCGGACGCATCACCTTCATCTTAGGTATATGAGTCCCGACATAATCTGCCACATAATCAATATTTCCCTGAATATAGGCCAGACACTGCGCCAGCCACTCCTCCCCTTCGGTGTAAGCAGCCGTCACGGCAGGCCAGGCAAACACATGACCCGCATTCAGTTCGCCGGCATCCAGATAATTCACGAAGCGTTCCCGGAGCACCTCATTATGTATAAAGGTGTGCGAAGCAGCCACTCCCGGCATGTTGAACGTCTTGCTGGGCGCCATAAAGGTGACAGAGTTATTGCGTGCCTTTTCCGAAACCATGGCAAACGGCGTATGATGGAAAGGAGGCAAGGTCAAGTCGGCATGAATCTCGTCCGAGAACACAATCACGTTGTCGTCGGCACAAATTTCGGCCAGCTCCTGCAATTCCTCTTTTTTCCATACGACTCCACCCGGATTGTGAGGATTACAGAGAATCAATACCCGTATGCCTTTAATGGAACGGCGAATCAAATCCAAGTCCATGCGGTAATGTCCGTCCACCTCTTTCAGCGGACATTCCACCAGCCGGCGGTTGTTGCGCGTCACCAGCCAGGCAAAAGGATGATACACCGGCGGCATAATCATGATTTTATCCCCCGGCTCCGTGAAACAGTTGATGGCCATTCCCAGTCCGGGCACAATGCCGGGTACAAAATTAATCTCTTCCTTCTGCACCGTCATGCCATAACGCTTCTTCACCCAACCGATAATGGCCTGATAATAACTGTCCGGACGGAACGTATACCCCAGCACCGGATGTGCACAACGCTCACGGATGGCATCCAGAATAAACGGAGGAGTGGCAAAATCCATATCGGCCACCCACATGGGAATCAAATCCGAACGTCCCCACACATTCACCATACCGTCTACTTTCTCGCAGGAAGTGCCCCGACGGTCTATCACTTCATCAAAATTATAGTTCATGTCTTTTATCTGTTTGGCTGTTTTATATATGAAATATCTCTATACAACAAAGGTAAGAAAATACCTTCACATCCGGCATTAAGAACGTATTTTTTAAAAATGAGTAGAAAAAATTTGATGTAATATTTGTTTTTTAAAGAAAAGTATTACTTTTGCAGCAGAAATAACAACAAAATAACAAGAATATGAGAACATTTGCATCTTACTTCTTCTTTTACTTTTATTTCTTTTACTTTAGCAATGAAGTGAAGCGGGAGTTTGCATGCATACGGTAAGAAAAAATTAAATTGAAATGATAATACAAAGTCCCGCTTCCATGGAGCGGGACTTTTTTTATAGTTATAGTTACACAAGATGAAAAAGATAGCCATACAAGGAGTTCCGGGCTCGTACCATGACATCGCAGCCCATAAGTTTTTCAAGGACGAGGAAATCGAACTGATTTGCTGTAATACGTTCGAAGACGTGTTCGACACCCTTCGGAAAGACAGCAGCGTCATCGGAATGATTGCCATTGAAAATACGATTGCCGGAAGCCTCCTTCACAATTACGAGTTGCTCAGAGACAGCGGGGCAACGATTATCGGAGAACACAAACTACGCATCAGCCACAGCATCATGTGCCTGCCCGGAGAAGACTGGAGCACACTGACCGAAGTCAACTCCCATCCGGTGGCACTGGCACAATGCCGGGATTTCCTGCAGCATCACCCGCAGCTGAAAGTAGTGGAAACGGAAGATACCGCAGGCAGCGCACGCGACATCAAGGAAAAGGGTCTGAAAGGACATGCCGCCATCTGCTCCAAGTATGCCGCCGAACTTTACGGCATGAAAATCCTGCAGGAAGGCATCGAGACCAACAAGCACAATTTCACCCGCTTTCTGGTGGTATGCGACCCCTGGATGGCCGACGAACTGAAAGACCGTTCGAAAATCAACAAAGCCAACATCGTCTTTTCATTGCCACATAGCGAAGGAAGCCTCTCGCAGGTGTTGTCCATCTTTTCATTCTATCACATCAACCTGACCAAAATACAATCGTTGCCCATCATCGGAAGGGAATGGGAATACCTGTTCTACGTGGACGTCTTGTTCAACGATTATCTGAGATACAAACAATCCATTGATGCAGTCATGCCATTAACCAAAGCACTTAAAATTTTAGGAGAATATGCAGAAGGAGAATCAACCATATAAAATAGAGCCGGCCAACCGGTTAAGCAGTGTCAGCGAATATTATTTCAGCCGGAAGCTGAAAGAAGTGGCACAGATGAATGCCGAAGGAAAGAACGTCATCAGCCTGGGAATCGGAAGTCCCGACATGCCGCCTTCAGAAGAAACCATCAACGTGTTGTGCGAAAATGCCCGCAAGCCGGACGCACACGGCTACCAGCCTACTGTGGGAATACCTGAACTGCGCAAGGCCATGGCCGACTGGTACAAGAAATGGTACAACGTAGACCTGGACCCGGCTACGGAAATCCAGCCGCTCATCGGTTCCAAGGAAGGAATCCTGCACGTCACCCTGGCACTGGTCAATCCGGGCGACCAGGTGCTGGTTCCGAATCCGGGATACCCCACTTACACTTCACTGAACAAAATTCTGGGAAGCGAAATCGTGAACTACAACCTGCGGGAAGACAATCATTGGCAACCCGACTTCGACGAACTGGAGAAGATGGATTTGAGCCGGGTGAAAATCATGTGGACCAACTATCCGAACATGCCGACAGGCGCCAATGCCACGCTGGAACTTTACGAAAAACTGGTCGACTTCGCCCACCGTCATCAGCTGGTGGTAGTGAATGACAACCCCTACAGCTTCATTCTGAACCGTAAGCCTCTCAGCATCCTGAACATTCCGGGAGCCAAGGAATGTTGCATCGAGTTCAACTCCATGAGCAAGAGCCACAACATGCCGGGCTGGCGTGTGGGCATGCTGGCCACCAATGCTACCTTCGTACAGTGGATTCTGAAGATAAAAAGCAACATCGACTCCGGAACCTTCCGGCCTTTACAGCTGGCCGCTGCTCAAGCCTACCGTAACAGTGCAGAATGGCACGAAGAAGCTAACATCCATACCTATGCACGTCGCCGGAAACTGGCCGAAGAAATCATGCACACCTTAGGATGTACCTTCGACCCGGAACAAGTAGGTATGTTCCTGTGGGGTCGTATCCCCGACTCTTACGCCGATGTGGAAGACCTGACCGAGAAAATCCTTCACGAAGCCCGTGTCTTCATCACTCCGGGATTCATTTTCGGCAGCAACGGAAAGCGCTACATCCGCATTTCGCTTTGTGCCAAAGAGCCCCAACTGGAAGAAGCTCTGAAACGCATTCAAGCAGTTATGAACAAATAAACATTACAAAAATCAAATACTACCATGGAACAATTGGATTTATTACCCATCGAACTGGAAGGTGTTTCTCAGGAACGCCCTCTGATCATTGCAGGTCCCTGCAGTGCTGAAACTGAAGAGCAAGTCATGACTACGGCCAGAGCCTTGGCCGACAAAGGCATCAAGATTTTCCGTGCCGGAATCTGGAAACCCCGTACCAAACCGGGAGGCTTTGAAGGTATCGGCGTGGAAGGACTTTCCTGGTTGAAAGAAGTGAAAAAAGAAACCGGTATGTACGTGGCTACCGAAGTCGCTACCGCCAAACATGTATACGAATGCCTGAAAGCCGACGTGGACATCGTATGGATTGGTGCCCGTACAACTGCCAACCCGTTTGCTGTACAAGAAATTGCCGATGCCCTGAAAGGTGTGGACATTCCGGTGTATGTGAAGAACCCGGTCAACCCGGATCTGGAACTCTGGATTGGCGCCCTGGAACGCATCAACAATGCAGGACTGAAACGTATCGGAGCCATCCACCGCGGATTCTCTTCCTACGACAAAAAGATATACCGCAACCTGCCACAGTGGCACATCCCTATCGAGTTGCGTCGCCGTATTCCAAATCTGCCTATCCTTTGCGACCCGAGCCACATCGGCGGAAAGCGTGAACTGATTGCTCCGCTCTGCCAGCAGGCCATGGACCTGGGATTCGACGGACTCATCATCGAATCACACTGCAATCCGGAATGTGCATGGAGCGATGCCGCCCAGCAGGTAACACCTGATATCCTCGACTACATCCTGAACCTGCTCGTCATCCGTTCAGAACACCAGACCACAGAAAACCTGAACGAGCTGCGCCGCCAGATTGATGAATGTGACAACGAACTGATGGACATATTGGCCAAACGTATGCGGGTATGTCGCGAAATCGGAACCTTCAAGAAGGAACACAACATGACCATCCTGCAGACCGGACGTTACAACGAGATTCTGGACAAGCGAGGCGCACAAGGCTCACTCTGCGGAATGGACCCCGACTTCATCAAACAGGTGTTCGAGCTGATTCACGAAGAAAGTGTCCGTCAGCAAATGGAAATCATCAACAAGTAAGCACGGGAGCGAGAAATGAAGATATTGATTTTAGGAGCCGGAAAAATGGGCTCCTTCTTTACCGATGTGTTGAGTTTTGAACATGAAGTAGCCGTGTACGATGTAAATCCCCAGCGCCTGCGTTTCATGTACAACTGCTACCGTTTTACCCAACCGGATGAAATCAAGGAATTCCAGCCAGAACTGGTCATCAATGCCGCCACGGTGAAATATACCCTCGATGCGTTCAACCAGGTGCTTCCGCTCCTGCCTAAAGACTGCATCATCAGCGACATTGCCTCCGTGAAAACCGGGCTGAAAGAGTTTTACGAGCACTGCGGTTTCCGTTACGTGTCCACCCACCCGATGTTCGGTCCCACGTTTGCCAACCTCGACAAACTGAGCACCGAAAACGCCATCATCATCAAGGAAGGCGACCATTTGGGCAAGATTTTCTTCAAAGACCTCTACCAGCGTCTGAAGCTGAACATCTTTGAATACACGTTCGACGAACACGACGAAACCGTGGCCTACTCCTTGTCCATCCCGTTCGTATCGACCTTCGTGTTTGCGGCCGTCATGAAACACCAGGATGCTCCGGGTACCACCTTCAAGCGCCACATGGCCATCGCCCAAGGCGTGCTGAGCGAAGACGATTTCCTCTTGCAGGAAATCCTGTTCAATCCCCGCACGCCGGCACAAGTGGAAGGTATCCGTACGGAACTGAACGAACTGCTGGACATCATCAGCCGGAAAGACGCGGAAGGCATGCATGCTTACCTGACCAAAATCCGAAAGAACATCAAATAATAAACAGAGAAAAAGTCTCAGACTAAAATTACGAAAATAAAAATCCTCCTGCCTTTAGCCATAGAATGCAAGACAAACTAAAGCTAAACACAGGAGGATTTCTTATATAATCACAAATAGATTCCTTTTATCTCCAACAGATTCATCTGCAATCAGAACCGGTATCCTACCGTCAACAAGAAAGCCAGGTTCTTGTTATTTTCATTTACAAAACTGTCTTTAATCATATTGGTAAATCCATACTGTCCGGTCAGGTTAATCAAATAATGGTCGTCCAGTTCAAACCCGATACCATATTGCAAACCCACAGCACAGCGGTTCATCATGGCCTCATCACTGTTACCCACCTTCTTAAACAACTTGGTGCCTACTTCTGCCCCATTAGTTTCAACAGTCATTTTTCCACCCAATCCAAAGCCTACATACGGACCAAAGTTAATCACGAAACGATTACCTTCTGTTATATTCATTTTTACTGCTGCCAGCAAAGGGATATCCAAATATACCGGATTCATCTTTACATCGACCCCTTCCTCACTCTCCTTACAGCCTTTGCTGGTAAAGTTCAATCCAGACTGGAAAGACCACATGTCATTAATGGCATAATCCATACCCAATCCAACCGTATAACCCACTTTCATATCAGCCTCACTGTTAGTGATGTTTGCCATTGACATACCTCCATGGATGTCAAATCTAGCCTGTGAATAACCTGTTACAGCCAGCAATCCCAATAACAAAGTTAATAATGTCTTCTTCATAGTCAATAAATATTAAATTAAGTTTCTGTCCCCTCCGAAACAATTTCATTAATAAAGAGAAACACGGAGACCCACCTTTCGGCTATGTTTCCATTCACAAAACTCTAAACCTTTCCATATATAAAAAATAAATGTTCCTTTTTGTTCATTTTCACTAAAAAAAGACCAGAAAATAAACAAAAAGGAACACTTTTACCTTTAGGTTTCCTCTTTACAACTTTATTTTTTTCGATACCGATTTCGATTCATTGTGCAGACGGTCGAGTGCAGTCACCACGTAACGGTACTTCGTCTTGCCGTCTTCATACGGCAACTTATAATATTCATCGTGTGTGATGGCTACAATGTGAGACGGATCGTTCAAATTCACCTTTTCCTTCTTATCAAAGCGATACACCACATAATGATAAGCCTTGTCCATCTCCGTCTTGGCTTTCGGTGCGGTCCAGAACAGAATGTAACCGTCTGCTGTCCACACCGGTTTCAGTTTGCGCACCTTTCCGGGAGCCTTGTCGTCCATGAACGGAGAGGCAGGAAGCAATGCCGGATACTTATGGTATTCCTTCACCAGCATATCCCGGTAATGACCCTTGTTTTCCACCACGGCAGCCGCATACCACTGGCAACTTCCCTGTACGGTCGGCAAGGAACGCTGCAAATTGTACTTGGCAGGAATCTGGCTCTGGTTCGGGTTCATCAAATCTGCCTTAGATACCGTACGCACCACATCCTGACCAATATACAACGGACGAGCAGCCGCATGACGTGCCCACCAGCGAATCAACGTCTCATAATCGGCAGCCGGATGACCAATTTCCCAGTAAATCTGCGGAATATTGTAGTCCACCCAACCATTGTTCACCCACAACAGCACATCGGCATACAAGTCATCGTAGTTCTGCAACCCGTTGGTCTCACTTCCGTTCGGGTCGTTTTTCCGGTTGCGGTAAATACCAAACGGAGATACCCCGAACTTCACCCACGGCTTACATTCGCGTACCGTCTCGTGAATCTCCTTAATCAGCACGTTCACATTGTCCCGGCGCCAGTCGGCCCGACGGGTAAATCCACGGCCATACGCCGCAAAACTGATATTGTCCGGAAAATCCTCTCCCGGATTCGGGTACGGATAGAAATAGTCGTCCATGTGAATGGCATCCACATCGTAACGGCTCACAATGTCGCGCACAATCTTGCAGATATATTTTCTGGATTCCGGCAATCCCGGGTCGAAATACAACTGTCCGGCATACTGCACGAACCATTCCGGATGCTGGTTATAAGGATGCATCGGCGACAACGCCCCCGTTCCTTTCGTCTTGGCCCGATACGGATTGATCCACGCATGCAACTCCATGTTCCGCTTGTGACATTCCTCAATCATAAACTGCAACGGGTCCCACATGGGAGAAGGCGCTTTTCCCTGTACGCCCGTCAAAAAACGACTCCACGGTTCGTATGGCGATTTATACAATGCATCCGCTTCCGCTCTCACCTGGAAAATGATGGCATTGATACCCGCTTTCTGCAAATTGTCCAGCTGGCTTACCAACATTTTTTTCATCTTCTCCGTAGGCATTCCCTGGAACTGTCCGTTCACACACTGTATCCATGCTCCGCGGAACTCCCGTTTGGGATAACGCGCCTGCGCATGCAAGCTGCCTGCCCACAGGCTTCCCAACAGGACAAACAACATCAATAGTCTAGTCTTCATATCTGTCAATTTTATCATATTCTTTTTCCTTTCCGGACAAATGTCCGATTAAGTCGCAAAGATAAAGATTATATTTGAGAAGCACCCTCCAGCAAGATATTATTTATGAATGATTTGACAGTAACAATTCTTTTATTCGTCCCTATATAAAAAAGAAAACCTCAGGACAAATTCTCTGTTTCACACTGTGGGATACAAAAACCACAGTGCGGGATATATATTTCACAGTGTGGTACACAAATCCCACACTGTGAAACAGAGAAATTATCAAAGTATTTTACAGAAAATATCAGAGAGTTCTGAAGAAAACCTTTCCACTCCGTCCAAATTTCTTTCCGCATTTCTCGCAAATATAATTGACCATAAAATGGTTTCTCTCTACCGAAGCACTTTCCGGTCAACCTTGATTTTACTTTTCATTAACCGTATGATTTAAATTGTCTGACAAACTTACCGTTGCTCTGTTGCAAGGCAAATAGAGAGTAGATAAATAACAGTTTATCCGGACGTATTCCTGTATGTCTGAATATAAAATATATACGCTTACAATATGGATGAAAACATTTGGTATTCCAAAATAAAATAAATAATTTAGATGCGAAGATATAAGTATTAAAGTTACGAGAAAACACATAAAAACGGGACCCCAAAAAAGTAACATGAAAACAAAGAATCTATTTGGAATATTGATGCTGTTCCTGTTTACATTTACCTTTATCAGTTGTAATAAAGAGAAGGAATTTTCTAAAGAAGAGATACAACAAGTGCTATTTGACATGAAAGGTACTTATCACGGCACGGTTCACGTGAGTGCTCCAATTTGCCTAAAATCACATATCATTTCGAAGGAATGTGCGAATAGCATAAAATACGAAAAGGTAACAATAGAAAAATAAATACAAAACTATATCATGAAAATGAAAACAAGATTTCTATTAGGAATATTGCTCCTGTCAGTATGCGGTCTTACAGGATGCAGCGACGCTGGTAACGAAAACACGAATAACGTGATTCCATTCAACCTTAATAAAACTTCTTATGAAGTAAGATTAAAATACGTTGGCACCCAGATTCCTATTACAAACGGGAGTGGAGACTTCAGTGTTTCCGCAGCAGATGAAACTATGGTAGAAGCCAAGATAATTCAAAACGAAGGAGCAAACACCTATATTTTTATCGAAGGTAAACAGAAAGGAAAGACCACACTCAACGTGACGGACAATGTAACAGGTGATATGAAGACAGTAGAAGTGAAAGTGACGGATTGCTACCTGGCATACGCCATTGCTGAGAGCAATCATCCGATACTGAAAACTGGTATGGTACTTTTTTTAGTAAACAATCAAGCACGTGATTACTATCTCTTTGTTAAAGACAATATGCATGGACAGTTATACAACCAGCCACTGGTTAAAGGCAGTTATGAGTTCTTTGTTACTATTGACTCAGATACAGATCCATCGTCACAATTATATTACATTCCTAATTTACGTTTAACATATCCTTCCAATGAGGATGGGAACTTGACTGATTCCAGTACTGCCACAACGGCCCATGATTTTCAAATCGAATTATGGGGTGAAAATGCAAGTTCTTCATACGCACTACAAGCCGTTCAAAACTATTTAGGCATAGATTGGAAGGAACTTACGGATAACTCCCAGACAAAATCACCTTCCCCCATAGATATGAAAATGGTAATGACTGTTCCTGATACAGAATATGAAATAACAGGACTAGTTAGCACAGCATCTATACCGGAAGGCGTGTTGGATTGACCGTATAATCAAATGGAGATTTCTCAATCCGAACAGTTTAACTTTAGGCGTACCAAGCGCTTTGCAGGTGCATGACGAGCAGAAAACAATAAAGAATATAAATACAGAGTAACAGAGCAATATGAAATAACGTGAGTTTGATGTCCTTCTCGAACTCACGTTACTTTATCGTATCCCCTGCTAACGAACTAGGTGTTTTATCACCACTTCTTTGATTTTTATATCTCGGGGAGCCAAAAAAATTTCCATCTCTTTCCCTTCTTCCAGTTTCTTCCTGTAGGTTTCAAACGAGACATACAACAAAGAGAAGAATTACGTTCTTCATCGCATTGTCAAGGCTTATCAATGAGTCTTTCTGTCTACATATTCTTTGTTTATCACTTCCTGACTCACCAGTTTTCCATCCTGAAAAGTAAATGCCGTAGTCAAAGTGTACCATTCCCGGTCATAAAGACTTTCCTGATACAGCAACCGTTCAAGGGGACGGTTATGTATATCCATTGTCATTTCCTTCGCGTAGGGTTCACCAACAAGTGCCAAAAAATCCTTTTTACTCATTCCAATTTCAATCTTTTCGGAAGTGAACTTACTGTTTTGCACTCCCAAAAGGGACGCACAGCCCACCTGCATGATGCTGCAAATCAACAGAACGATTAGTTTAAGTCTCATATTATATAAATTCATCTGTAATCCTTTTATGGGTGATTCGGTGTCTAATTTATATGTTTATTCTGGAATAAAAAGAATACAAGCTTACTTTTTATCTTTCTTAAAAATTGGTTTTATAATCTTATTCCATATTTTTAGACTTTAGAATAAAAGTTAGAATTCAAAAGACCGTTCAAATGATTAAAAAACATCTCAAAGCGTGGAAAGTTATCGTCCCGGCATGATGGTAGGATTGCCCCCTTGGTTTTTAAATTTAACGCTTCTTACTATTTCATACAGAATACCTCCCACATCCAGGCCTATCTTGGTCTTATTGAACTTATAATAAGGTATTGCTATAGGACGGGTATCCCAATTTCTTCTTATAGGGTCGTATATTCTTTCAACGCCCATTTCCACTCCCCAACGATCATTGAACTCATAGCCGATAGTCCCCCCGTAACGGTTCATGTAAAACCCGTAGGCACTTGTGGGAGCGTATGAGCCAAAGGCTCTGAAGCTCAGTTTATCGGTTGGTCTGTAGATGAGGGCTCCTGCCGCACCGAAAGCCTGACCTGTACTGAATGGGAAATTATACTTTGTAGCATTCACTCCTCCCTGAATTTCCCAAAAGTCATTTATATCATACCGGTACATCAGTGAGGCTTCGTTGATTCTTCCAATTCCGGGTAATATAGATTGTGAACCATAGCCGTACAGATTCGGAGCAATCTTCCCATTTGTACTGTAATCGCCGTAAAACATCGGAGAAGGATTTGTGTAGTAAGGCATATAAAATGGACGGCGGAGCCTTATTTCCTGAATCTCCATCTGAGGAATATCCGTTTCTGACTTTATTTCCGGTATCTCTTCTTTTACAGTGAATGGTTTCACCATCGGATTTTCACTCCCTACATATTCATTCGATATTGTCTTCAGACTATCTTTCTTCAGTTCGGAGACGTTTTCCTGAGCATATACACTGACTGTGATGCAACATAACACTGTAATTAAATATATTCTGATGCTCATACTGCTAACTATGTTGGTGAATACAATACAAATATAAGAATTAAATTGTAAGACAGATGATTAGAAAGTATCTATTTTACCAGGTTTTCTACTGATTGCCCATATTTAGTCGCCACATTTCACATTCCGCCGCACTTTGGTTATCCATTGTCCGTCCGGTGTGGAAACAGTATGTGATTATTTTCATTCTCCCTAAAAATAATACGTCAAGGAAGCCACAAACGTTCTGAACTTGGTATCCGGATTATGCTGATAAGTTTTTTTCATCCCCCAGTCATATCCTATGGCTACCTGTACATGGCGGGCTATCTCCACTCCAGCACGAAAGCCCACTCCCCAGTCGAAGCGGGGCATCGTTCCGTCCTTAAACACATTAGAGGAAACTGTCTTGACGACTTCCGGCTCTCCCAAATTGCTGCTTATCTGCTTCATTTGACCGAACAGACCGACATTGAAGTGGGGGCCGGCATCCAAAAACAGACTGACATTCTTCCCGACCTGCAGTTTATAACCTATGTGAATGGGAAGATGAAGATAGTAAGGCGTACTTTCATATTCGTAAGTATTTTCGTTCATCACATAATAATAAGGGCTTTTCCAGCCGTAGGAAGAAAACATAAGTCCCATATTCACATACAACCCTTTCGCCGCCTCACGGAAGGCATATTCCCCTTTCAATCCGGCATGAAAACCGGATTTAGGCATGTTTTCCTTGGTGGAGTGATAATTATATCCTCCTGAAAGTCCGTACCTGAATTCCTGTGCCTGCACCGAAGCAAACAACGACACACATATTGCCAACGTAAGTAAAAGTCTTGTCTTCATAATCTTATGATTTTAAATCAATTATCATTCTTTTTCTTTCGGAGAGCTTATCCAATCGCTTTCGTACACATTACATCCTCCTAAAAGCCCGATGCCGTTCTCCACATTGGTATAATGGCTGCGGATGGGAGCCAACCCATATTTTCCCAAATCATTGTTTTGGATACGATTGAGCGCCTCTAAGTAAGTGTACATTTCTTTCGACAGCTTGTACAAATAGATTTTATAGGCGATGGTTTCCTTTTGCTCTTCATCTTCATAACCGAGATCGTAATATGTACCTACCTTCAGCGTATAACTCTTCCCGTCTATCTTGCTGTCATCCCAACAATATAGATAACGGTAATACTCTTTCGAAATATCAAAAATAGCATCGAATCCGGTCTTTTCCGAAAGCAACAGTTCCTTTTCCAAATCAAGGTCTACAGGCATATACTGTATGGTATCCCGCATTTCGGGGCTCGCATACACCGTTTTTTTCTTTTTAAGGACCCTCATCCCATAATAATCCTCCGTACCGGCCGTATCAGTGAAAGAGACGCGAAACTGTATGCTCCAGCCATAATTGCCGTCTGTCAGCACCACCTCCAGTTTCTCCAATGGAAAGGCCTTCGGTATCACCGTTTGTGCCTTGGCGAGCGGCAAATCGGGATACGAGACTTCCATCTCGATACGGTCATCTTCTTTCAGCCTGCCCAATACATAATACGACTGAGCCGGAAGCAAACCGGTAGCTGTTTCCGTGTATTTTATCGCCTTCTCCTCTCCGTTCAGTTTGAATAACAGAGTAGGCTGGCCGTCTGTACTCGCCTCCTGGCCATGAATCACCCGGCTCCGGGCCACCTGTATCAAGGTCGTGTCACTCCCCGTAAAAGGCATGCAGAAAAGCACGACCTTGCTCTCGGCATCCATCTCTTTCAAACTGAAGTCGTGCGTACACGACTGGCATATAAAGACTCCTAAGAGAATCAACCACATTCTGTATCTCATACGAATTTAAAATTTAAGTGTATAACTGAAGGACGGTATGACAGGAAATACCCCGTGGGCTTTCCCCACAAACGTACCGTCCGGATTTTGCTGTACGGTGGCATAAAGCGGGTTCATCCGGCAATACGCATTATACAGACTGACATTCCAGATGCGCTCGAAGCCTCTTTTCGTGGTTTTGCGGAAGTTAATCCCTACATCCAACCTGTGATAGGCCGGAAGGGAGACATTGTTGGGCATCTCGTAAACCAGCATCCCTTCATCCGTTCTTTCCACTCCCGGTAGGACAGGAGTATCCACCTGCTGCGACGGAAGGGTAATACGGTTCCCGCTCCGGTAGTTCCACGAGGCGTATGCATCGATCCGGTCATTGAACTTATGCGAGATATGTACGGAGAATTTATGCCGGTTGTCAAACTTGTCGGGATACCATGCAGGATAGAAGTCCGGGAAATACCGCTTGCTCCACGACAAGGTGTAGGAGGCATCGACCGAGGTCTTCCCATGGCTGTAACTGACATCGGTCTCCAGTCCGTAGGCTTTCCCTTTTCCGGTTCTCACCTCATTCTCCCACCGGTCTGCTGCCGGATTGAGCATGCCACCTCTGCCGTCATATTCTATCAGGTTGTCCATGGTCTTATAAAATCCCTCCAGGCTCCACCGGATGCCATACGGCAGTCTGCCGTAGACTCCTGCGGCCCATTGCCGCGATTTCATCGGCGTAATGTGTGCGGTGGAAGGCACCCAATAATCAGTGGGCAGGTTCAGGTAAGTGGCCGAAAGCTGGTGCATGAACTGGCTCATCTCCGTGTACGAAACCTTCAGACTGGCATTGTCGCACAGTCTAAGGTTGATTGCCGCACGCGGCTCTATCGAATGATATTTCGTACCCGATATGCCAAACAATGTGTAATGTATCCCTCCATTCAGCTTCACGCGTTTACCTACCGACAGCTCATCTTCTGCATAAAGCGTGAATTCATTGCTCCTGTACCGGCTGGAGATTTGGTTGGTCAGCGCGTTTTGAGAAGCATCGTCGTACTTGGAATAATAATTCTGGGGCACAAAAAGATGGTGCATATAGTTGGAGCCGAAACGGATGTGATTCCACACATTCGGGCGATAGTCAAACTCCATCCGGTAGCCGAAATCATGAATGGTGGAACGATTACGTTGCTCTTTCACGATGGCTCCCTTCGTTCCTTCAATATACCCTAACCGCTCTTCACTCAGGTAATTGAAGTTCGACTGATTATGGGTATAAACCCCTGTAATATTGGCAAACATCTTGTGCGAGAAAATGTATTTCCAGTTGGCGGATGCAGTGAAGTTTCCCCATTGCAGACTGAACTTGTCTACATTGGTCGGCTCCGGGTCAAACAGGTATTCTTTATGCCTGAACTTGAAAAGGTCATTTCCCGAATAAAGGCTGATATCCGCACGACTTTTTTCCGAAAAGATATGGGTTACCTTTGCATTGAAGTCATGAAACGCATACCGCAGATTCTGCTTGTTCCGACGACTGGAGTTTATGATGGCAAGAGCCGGAGCCGTGAGCAAGTCCATCCATGTACGGCGCAGGGCCACATTGAACGAAGTACGGTTCTTCACAATCGGTCCTTCAAACTGTATTCTTCCTTCCAGTAGTCCCAGCGTGAAACTGCCCCGATACTTCTTCAGGTTTCCGTCATTGGTACGTACATCGACCACCGAAGAAAGCCGTCCGCCGTAGCGGGCCGGGAAGCCACTCTTATAGAAATCTATATTCTTGATAATGTCCGTATTGAATGCAGAAAACAGTCCTCCGGCATGGTTCACCTGATACAAGGGAGTACCATCCAGCAGAAACAGGTTTTCATCGTTATTGCCGCCATGCACGTACAACCCGGAGATAAGTTCCGTCCCGCTGGCCACTCCCGAGAGACTTTGAAGTTTCTTCACCACATCGGGCGAACTCATAAAGTTGTTTCCGTTCACAAAATCCTTTGCCGTAAGCGACACCTTCCCTGTCTGGGTGGTGTATAAAGGAGAATTCAAATCGGCGGTCACGACCACCTCCTCGATTCGGTAATCCGATTTCAGCCAAATATTTTTTGTTTTATTTCCCTTCAACGTAATCTCTTCCAGTAGTTCTCCGCTGCCGATGTGCGAGAATCGGATTTTGTGGGTTCCTTCACTCAAGGTCAGGCTGTAAAAACCGTGCTCGTTGGTCAGTGTTCCTGTATGAGAGGTGATGTCCCACACGGTAGCATTGATAACCGTCTCTCCGTTTTCCTGATAGACGTATCCGCTTAACGTATAGGAAGACAGTTTTTTAAGTATCACATACTCGCCGTTCATCTCCCATCGGATACCTGTATGCTCGAACAGGGTGGAAAGGGCACTTTCCAGACTGTGCATATCGAGATGCTTACCAACATAAGGAATGTCGAGCTTGATAGAAGCATCGTACACAAAGCTGACCGGATATACTTGTTTCACCTGTTCCATCAGGTCTTCAATTGTGACCCGATGCTGTGCATACAGGGATAAGGCATTCATCAAAGAAGCCAGAAAAAATAAGGGTAGGATGCTTGTCTTCATCTGCTTTTCTTTGTGATTTTTATATCCAGTGTCTTTTCAATCAACGCGATGATTTCCTCCAGGTTATCCGTCTTGAACTCTCCGGTAATCGTCCGGTAATGTGCCGACGAATACAGGGGTGTGCCATAATAAAGGGAAAGTTCTTTGAGGACCTCCTCAATCGGAGTGTTCCGGTAAATGAATTTACCCGTTGCCCATGCCGACGGGTTGGGAAAAGCCGGACGGCTCACCACTGGCATTTCGTCGCCATGGGCCAGCATGCCGCACATGTCTTTCGTGAGGATAATCCCGTCTTTGCCGTATCGGGCCTTGAACACCACCTTACCGGATTTTACATACACACGGGTAGCCGTGTCCTGTCTGGATTCGTCCACTTCAAACTCGGTACCCAACACTTTCACCTGCGCATAGTTGCTTGTGGCCAGGAAAGGAGCATGCACATTCCTGCGGACGGAAAAATACACCTTCCCGGACAGGCTCACCGCCCGGCATTCTTTTCCGTATGTATCCGCATCGTATGACACTGTGGCCCCTTGGGAAAGAATGAGCAGTGTACTGTCCGGCAAAAAATACCGGGTCACTCCAGTCTCTGCCGTGAGACACACGGTATGAGGTTCCTTTCCATTCCACAGGATATGATACCCCACGATACAAAGGAATATCGCCGCGGCTATACCCGAAAAATACAGCCAGCGCCTTCCGGACGGATGGGATTGTCCCTCACCCATCATTTTTCGCAAGGCCTTCCGGGTATCCAGTTTCCCGTATGTGTAATACCGAAGGACAAACTGGAGTTTTCTTTCTTCTTTATCTTTCATAAGAAAATGTGTTTTTAGCTAAGACTGAATGTCCGGCAGAAAATCCTATGCCGGAAACAAAAAAATTATCCGAAAAAGAACAGATACACCTTTTTCACTCCTGCCTTCACGGTTTTAATTGCCTTGCTCATCTGGTTCTTCACCGTATGGACAGAGATACCCATTCTGACGGCTATTTCCTCGTATTTCAACCCCTCTTTCTTGGCCAGCAGAAACACTTCCCTGCACTTTTCCGGCAAAGAGTCTATGGCCGTCCATATACGAGCCTCATCGTAAGCCCATTCTTCACATTCTTCGTCCGAAAGGATTTCTTCAAGGTCGGAAGGCTGCACGTTGCTGTCAATCAATGAATCTTTCTTCAAAATGTCTATGCAGCGGTTTCTTACCATGGAATACAGGTACGATTTAAGGCCACTTGCATCCATTTCCCTGTCCTTCCGCCTCCACAGTTCCATGAAACAGTCCTGTACCGTATCTTCCGCATCATCAATATCTTTCAGGTAATGAAGTGCGAACAGACAAAGCGGACGGTAATATTGAAGGAAATGCTCTCTGAATATTTTTGTATTGATGTCCATGTCCCAATGTAATTGATAGATTCGCATTTTTAGGAAAACTCAGAATCGAAAGTTTACCACTATGAAAGGACTCGTCTTTTATTATATTTAAACACAAGGACAGTTTTTTATACATTCTTTAAACAGGATACACTTCTAGAAACTTCACAGCGGATACATTTCATATAAGAATTAAGAAAGAAAAAACTTATATTTGCATTACCTGAACCAACAACTCCAAAAGTATGAGCAAGATTTATCCGGTAGGCATACAAAGTTTTGAAGAGATACGTAAAAACGGCTACTGCTATGTAGACAAAACGGCATTGATCTACCAACTGGTAAGCAGTGGTAAATACTACTTTCTGAGCCGTCCCCGACGCTTCGGAAAGAGTCTGCTCCTCTCCACGCTTGATGCCTATTTTTCAGGCAAAAAAGAGCTGTTTAAAGGCCTTTTCATGGAACAAAAGGAAAAGGAATGGACAGCTTATCCCGTATTGCATCTCGACCTGAATGCACGGAGATACGAGGATGAAGCTTCTCTTTATGCCATACTCAACCAACATCTGGAAAGTTGGGAAATAATCTATGGAGATGAGAAAAAGAATCGGGCACCGGAAGAACGTTTTGCCTACCTGATAGAAAAAATCAGCCGTACCACCGGAAAGAATGTGGTCGTATTAGTCGATGAATACGACAAACCGATGTTGCAGGCCATCGGTAACGAGACTCTTCTCCGCAATTACCGCAACACACTGAAAGCTTTCTACGGAGTATTGAAGACCTGCGACAAGTACCTCCGGTTCGCTCTGCTGACAGGTGTGACCAAATTCAGTAAGGTCAGTGTATTCAGCGACCTGAACAACCTGGAAGACATTTCCTTACAGTCCATGTACAACAATCTATGCGGAATCACAGAAAAGGAATTATCGGAAGTCTTTGCAGAAGACATCCAGCTATTGGCCGACAACAACGCACTGACCTATACGGAAACTTGTCGCCAACTGAAAGATTGGTATGACGGATACCATTTTGCCTACCGGTCGGAAGACATCTACAATCCTTTCAGTCTGCTTAACGCCATGAAAAGCAGGGAATTCGGAAGTTATTGGTTTGAAACAGGCACACCGACTTTTCTCGTAGAATTAATCAAACGCAGCAAATATAATTTGCAACGGCTCACGGAAGAAATAGCCACCGCCGATTCATTGGGAAGCATTGACACAATGGAGACCAACCCCGTTCCCATTCTCTACCAAAGTGGCTACCTCACCATTAAAGGATACGACAAAGAATTCAAGGTGTACAAACTGGGATTCCCCAATAAGGAAGTGGCAGAAGGATTTACCCGCTTCTTGCTGCCTTGTTATGCCTATATGCCTTCCGGCAATCCGTCCTTTGAACTCATGTGTTTCGTAAAAGAGATTCGAAACGGAGACATAGATGCTTTTATGAAACGTCTGCAAAGTTTCTTTACAGACACTCCTTATGAACTGATACGAGATTTGGAATTACATTATCAGAATGTGCTGTTTATTGTTTTCAAACTGTTAGGCTTTTATACCCAGGCAGAATACCATACCTCGGAAGGACGCATTGACCTGGTAGTGAAAACAGAGCAGTATATCTATGTTATGGAGTTCAAACTGGACGGAAGCGCGGAGGAAGCACTAAAGCAAATCAATGACAAACAATATGCACTGCCTTTTGCCACCGATACGAGAAAAGTCTACAAACTGGGAGTAAACTTCAGCCATCGTACACGCAGCATCGAAAAATGGGTGACAGAAGAAGTCCGTTCATGAATTCTCGCCTTCTTTAAACTCCTCCCATTTCTTGACTACGGTCTCAATCGGGATGTCCAGTAGTTTCATCTGACTGAAAAGCTCCGGCAGATTTTCAGTCATAAACTTCAGACTGCGGGCCTGTCTGATCTTTTTCAGAGCATCGACAGTCACAAAATAGCCCAATCCCCGCCGGGTATAAATGATACCCCATTGCAACAGCAGGTCGTAGGTCTTCACCACGGTATTGGTGTTGACTTCGAACAGGACGGCCTGCTCACGCACACTGGGTATGCGATCATCCGAATGATACTTCCCGGCCAATATCTCGTCACAGATTCGTTCTGCCATCTGCAGATAAATAGCCCTATCTTGTTTGAAATCTACCATCTTCCTATTTAAACTCCAACCTTCTAAAACCTTTATAGGTCATGACAACAGCCACTATGCTCCAAACCACAGAAACCGATACCCAAGTGTATTTGATGATGCTTTTGGGAGCACCTAATCCATACATGCACACCACAGGCAACACATAAGAGCACACACATAAAACGACTATCAGCCAGAACTGGGTCTTACTGTACTGTTTCCTGCACATCACCACCAGCGTCAACATCGCTACATAAAAAGCCACTACCACCTGCACGATGAGTTGTGTAAATCCATAGCCTCCTCCCAAAAAGAGAAGAACCAGTCCGTCTGTTTTCTCCGTAAAAAACAACGGAGCAGCCAGTTGTATGAAGATATTCGACAAGACCGCACATCCCACCAACATCACCGTACCTATCAAAAAGGTACTGACAAACAAACTTACATATTTTTCTGCCCACGTGACCGGAAGCATGAACTTATTTATCAAATCTTTATCATTCCGCATGTTTTCCATCAGACTCCAAAACGTATAATAATAGGACAGAAGAATCAGCAATTGTTCGATAAGTGACAAACATTCTTTCAAACTATCTCCTGACACAAAGGCACAGAACACACAGATACTAAAGGAACGCAAAAGCAAAAGCTGGATAAACGCTTTCTTTTTTCCATAGAAAAACATTTCCTTTAACTGAAGCTGACTGAACCTCCACATTTCTTTTACGGCAAAACTTTTCATACCTTTCCTCCCTTCTTCATTAAGGCATTAAACAGCAGTTCCAAAGACACTTCCGTATCTATCTCCTCTCGTTTAGGAGTGATTACATGATAACCCTCTGCACAAGGTTCTGCATACAGTGCTCCTTCTTCATCGCTCTGGATACCGAATGAATAGCGACTGGATATTTCTTCCAAAGAAGCCGCATACACAGAGGCATCCTTTCTCAACACAATCACATCGGTCAACAGATTTTCAATGTCCTGCACAATGTGAGTGGACAAAACCACTATCTGATCTTCCCGGACATGCTTCATCAACAACTTACGAAACATTTTTCGCGCAGGAATATCCATTCCATTGGCTGCCTCATCCATCAATACCATCTTCGTCCCTAACGACAAAGCGATACTGAAAGCTATTTTGTGTTTTTCTCCCAAGGATAATTTGTTCAGGTTCTTGATGTCCCGCTGCAGCCCGAAATCGGCCAGGCAGTCATTCCACACGTCTTCACGGAATCCGGGATAGAAACCGGTGTAAACAGACAGAAACTGATCCAGTCTCATATCGGGAAATATAAAATCAGCCGGCAGCATGAACACATTCCGCAAGGTCTCGACCTCCCTCTTCCGTACGCTACGACCGTCTGCATCAATCTCACCGCTTTGCGCAAAGAGCTTGCCTGCCATCAGTTTCAAGAGCGTAGTCTTACCGGAACCATTCATGCCCAGCAAACCATACCATCGTCCCTCCTCCAAACGGAGACTCAGATTGTCCAACACCATTCTATCAGACTGATACCCAAATGAAACACTTCTTAGTTCTACCATAGTCACTCAACTGAAAATCGTTATACTGTACCATCAAAGTGGTACAGCAAAAATAGGAATTCTTATTGGAAAAACAAATGATTTTCCGAAAAGAATGAGACAATATCCACCAAACGTCAAGTAACTTTCTATGTTTCCCTTCCGCAAAACCTACGTTTCCCGATGTGGAAACCTACGTTTCGCGCAAGGAAAACATACGGTTCCGCACCGGAAAACGTAAAAGACTTCTTTCCGTACGGAAGTATTCGCTTTGATAATTCCAGCTATTTTTCGTAACTTCGCACGTTCATCTAACAAGAAGAGACACATGTCAGAAAATGATTTTATTACCATAAAGGGTGCCCGGGTGAATAACCTGAAAAACATCGACGTACGTATCCCCCGCAACAAGCTGGTAGTCATTACCGGACTGTCCGGTTCGGGAAAGTCGTCGCTGGCATTCGACACGCTGTATGCCGAAGGGCAAAGACGCTATGTGGAAAGCCTGTCTGCCTACGCCCGCCAGTTTCTCGGACGTATGAGCAAACCGGAATGTGACTTTATCAAGGGGATTCCGCCGGCCATCGCCATCGAACAGAAGGTGACGAGCCGCAACCCACGTTCTACCGTAGGTACATCGACCGAGATTTATGAGTACCTGCGTCTGCTTTTCGCACGGGTGGGAAAAACCTATTCGCCCATAAGCGGACAACTGGTGAAGAAGGACAGCGTGGAAGACATTGTGAACTGCATGCTGTCGTATCCGAAGGGTACACGCTACACGGTGCTGACCCCCATCCTTCCCCGCGACGGAAGAACCGTGGCGGAACAGCTGGACATGGACATGAAGCAAGGATTCACCCGACTGGAGGTGGACGGCGAAATGGTACGCATTGAGGACTATACCTACCACGAAAGCGACAAGGTGTATCTGCTGGTAGACCGTATGAGCTGCGACGACAGCAAGGATGCCATCAGCCGACTGACGGATTCTGCCGAAACGGCCATGTACGAAGGCGACGGCACGTGCATGCTCCGTTTTTACTTGTCGGACGACACCCGCCTGCATGTGTTCAGCACCAAATTTGAAGCTGACGGCATCAAGTTTGAAGAACCGAACGACCAGATGTTCTCGTTCAACTCGCCGCTGGGAGCCTGTCCTACGTGTGAAGGCTTCGGCAAGATTATCGGCATCGATGAACATCTGGTAATCCCCAACCGGGCACTGAGCGTGTACGACGGGGCCGTACTCTGCTGGCGAGGTGAGAAAATGGGAGAATGGCTGAACGAGTTCCTGCGGGAAGCGCCGGCTCATGATTTTCCCATCTTCACACCGTACTATGAACTGACGCAGGAACAGAAGGATTACCTCTGGCACGGACCGAGAGAGAAGGTCTGCATCGACTCTTTCTTCAAGATGCTGGAGGAAAACCAATACAAGATACAGTATCGCGTGATGCTGGCCCGCTACCGGGGAAAAACGACCTGCCCTACTTGTCATGGCAGCCGGCTGAAAAAGGAAGCCAGCTACGTGCGGGTAGGCGGAAAGAACATCTCGGAACTGGTGGAAATGCCGATTACCCAGTTGCAGGAGTTTTTCCGTACCTTGACCTTGGATGCCCACGACACTCTCGTGGCACAACGGTTGTTGAGTGAAATCAAGAACCGCCTGACCTTCCTGTCGGATGTGGGACTGGGCTACCTGACCCTAAATCGGTTGAGCAACTCGCTCTCCGGAGGTGAAAGCCAGCGAATCAACCTGGCTACCTCGCTGGGAAGCAGTCTGGTGGGCTCGTTGTACATCCTCGACGAACCGAGCATCGGATTGCACAGCCGCGACACCACCCGCCTCATCAAGGTGCTGCGCCAGTTGCAACAGCTGGGCAACACGGTGGTAGTGGTGGAACATGACGAGGAAATCATCCGGGCAGCCGACTACATCATCGACATCGGTCCGAAAGCCGGACGACTGGGTGGACAGGTGGTGTACCAAGGCGACATGAAAGACTTGCACAAAGGCAGCGACAGCTATACCGTGAAATACCTGCTGGGAGAAGAAACCATTGACCCTCCTGCCAGCCACCGCCCGTGGAACAACTACATCGAAATCAAGGGAGCTCGTGAGAACAACCTAAAAGGCATCGACGTACGCTTCCCTCTCAACGTGATGACGGTGGTGACGGGTGTCAGCGGTTCCGGAAAGAGTACGCTGGTGCGCGACATCTTCTACAAAGCCCTGAAGCGGGAATACAGCGAGTCGAGCGAACGTCCGGGCGAATTTGTCTCACTGGGCGGCGACATCCACCAGGTAAGTGACATCGAGTTTGTAGACCAGAACCCAATTGGAAAATCTTCCCGAAGCAATCCGGTGACCTACGTCAAGGCGTACGATGAAATCCGGAAACTGTTTGCCGACCAGCCGCTGGCCAAGCAGATGGGATACAGCGCAGGCTATTTCTCGTTCAACACGGAAGGCGGACGCTGCGAAGAATGCAAGGGAGAAGGTACGGTGACGGTAGAAATGCAGTTCATGGCCGACTTGGTGCTGGAGTGCGAATCTTGCCACGGCAAACGCTTCAAGAACGACACGCTGGAAGTGAAGTTCGAAGGGAAAAACATCTACGACGTACTGGAAATGACGGTCAACCAGGCCATCGAGTTCTTCACGGAACACAACCAGAAGAAGATTGTCAAGAAGCTCCGTCCGTTGCAAGATGTGGGGCTGGGCTACATCAAGCTGGGACAGTCCTCTTCGACCCTTTCCGGAGGAGAAAACCAGCGCGTGAAACTGGCCTACTTCCTCAGTATCGAAAAGGCACAGCCTACCATCTTCGTGTTCGACGAACCGACCACAGGCTTGCACTTCCACGACATCAAGAAACTGCTGGAGGCCTTCGACGCCCTCATCAGCCGGGGACATACCTTAGTCATCATCGAGCACAACATGGATGTCATCAAGTGTGCCGACTATGTCATCGACCTCGGACCGGAAGGAGGCGATAAGGGAGGTAATCTGGTAGTGGCCGGTACACCGGAGGAGGTAGCCCAATGTGCCGCTTCCTATACGGGACAATACTTGGCCGAGAAACTCAATCCGCAATCTTAACGCACCAACTACATGACTCAAATACTTGAAACCCTATATAGCCGGCTGACCGGACATGCCCCTGCAAGCGTAGAGGCACTGCCGGGAGCTGGCTCCAACCGAAGCTATTACCGCCTGAAGGGCAACCCGACCCTCATCGGGGTGTGCGGTACTTCGCGCGAAGAGAACGAAGCCTTCATCTACCTGTCGCATCATTTTCAGGCACAGCATTTACCCGTGCCGGCAGTACATGCTGTTTCCGACGACGGACTCTGCTACCTACAGGATGATTTGGGCACGGATTCCCTGTTCCAGCTCATCGCCCACGGAAGAGAGACGGGAGAATTTGACGAGACAGAACGGAACCTGCTGAAAAAGGTCATCCGGCTGTTGCCCCGCGTGCAGTTTGAAGGGGCAAAAGGGCTGGATTTCGGGAGATGCTATCCGGCGGTAGAATTTGACCATAGAAGCATCCTGTGGGACTTGAACTACTTCAAATATTGTTTTCTGAAAGCGACGGGCGTAGATTTCCGGGAAGATTTGCTGGAAGATGACTTCGATGCCCTCTGCCAGACCCTGATGGGAAGTATGGAATCCCAACCGGTATTCATGTACCGCGACTTCCAGAGCCGGAACATCATGGTGAAAGACGGAGAACCTTACCTGATAGACTTTCAGGGAGGACGGAAAGGACCGATTTATTACGACGTGGCTTCTTTCCTCTGGCAGGCCAAGGCCAACTATCCGGACAGTCTCCGCCAGGAACTGATAGACGAGTACATGGACGCCCTTCGCCCGTACAAGCCAATCGAAAAAACGGAATTCCTGTCGCGCCTGCGCCATGTGGTATTGTTCCGCACGCTGCAGGTACTGGGAGCTTACGGCTTCCGCGGTTACTTCGAAAAAAAGGCCCATTTCATTGAAAGCATTCCTTTTGCCATCGAGAACCTGCGCCAGCTGTTGCAGGAAGGTTTCCCGGAATATCCTTATCTCTGCGAAGTGTTGCAGCGCATGACGGGACTGAAGCAGTTTGCCGTGGTCCGCAACCGCCGCAACCTGACCGTGACGGTGATGAGTTTCTCCTACCGGAAAGGGATTCCGACAGACGAGAGCGGAAACGGCGGAGGATACGTGTTCGACTGCCGCGCCGTACACAACCCCGGACGCTACGAGCAGTACAAGTCGCTCACGGGACGGGATGCACCGGTCATCGAGTTTCTGGAAAAAGACGGAGAAATCACGGAGTTCCTGCGCCACACCGATGCCTTGGTGGATGCCCATGTGCAGCGTTTTTTGGAACGGGGTTTCTCACACCTGATGATTTGCTTCGGCTGTACCGGTGGACAGCACCGCTCGGTATATTCCGCACAGCATACGGCCGAACACTTGCATGAGAAATTCAAAATCAACGTACACCTGATTCATCGGGAACAACAAATAGACCAATTACTGAAAGCCAAATGAAAGCCATGATATTTGCTGCCGGACTGGGTACCCGGCTCAAACCACTGACCGACCATACTCCCAAAGCCTTGGTGCCGGTGGCCGGACGTCCCATGCTGGAGCATGTGATTCTCAAACTGAAAGAAGCGGGATTTACTGAACTGGTCATCAACATCCATCATTTCGGAGAACAGATTCTCGATTTTCTGAAAGCCAACCAAGATTTCGGACTAACCATCCACATCAGTGACGAACGCAAGATGCTGCTGGATACGGGAGGCGGCATCAAGAAGGCAGCAACTTTCTTCACAGGAACGGAACCTTTCCTGGTACACAATGTGGACATTCTGTCGAATGCCGACCTGAAAGAAGTCTATGAGTTTCACCGGAAGAGCCGGAATCTGGCCACCTTGCTGGTCAGCCCGCGCAAGACCTCGCGCTACCTGCTGTTCGATGCAGACAACCGCCTGAAGGGCTGGATTCACAAAGACACCCTGCAGACCAAACCGGAAGGATTGGTATATGAACCGGGGAAATACCGCGAATACGCCTTCAGCGGCATCCATGTGATTTCACCGGAATTGTTTCATTACATGGAAGGAGAGCAATGGACCGGCAAATTTCCCATTATGGATTTTTACCTACAGAACTGCCGCCAACTCCTGCTCGGCGGATGCGTAAAGGAAGATTTACAACTGATTGACATCGGCAAGCCGGACACGCTGGCCCGGGCCGAAGATTTTCTACAGCATTGACATTAATACCATGTAACAGCACTACCCGTATTGCTTCGCTGATCCCACTTCAGGGCATCGGTCAGCATACTGGAGTTGGCACGGATGGAGAAGTTGTAGGAAGTGAACGGACCGAACACCAACCCACAGCTCATATTGAAACAATGCAAGTCGCGGGTAATATTCAAGGTGGTCATAGACATTTCCTTGGAAGTAAAGTCGTATCCGGTAGAATACGTCATGTTCCAGCGGCTACCAATCTTGAAGTTACCCGATACGTTCAATGAATGGGTCAATGAATACGGATAACGCATCTTCTTAATATTAATTTTTTTCGTACGGTCCTCGCGAATGCTATAACTGTAGCTCAAGCTGATGCTCCACGGGAACTTAAAGGCCAGGTAACCGTCTGAATCCAAAGAAGCCTTCTCCGTTTTTCGCATATTGGAATTATTATTCTGACTTTCGGTTTCTTCGTCTGTATCTTCCTCCTCATCCGAGTTTTCCTTATCCTTTTTGTTCTTATCTTCATTTTCATCTTTCTTGCCGAAAAGCTTTTTGAAGGTATCGTTGTTCAAGGTATAAGAGAACGAGCCGCTATATCCCTGGAAACGTCCAAAACGTCCGTAAGACCATTCAGTACGGTCGCCTACCACTACATTTCCATTCTCATCAAACTGATAGGCATAAGTAGCAAAGGAAGCATTCATATTGAATGTATAATTATTAGGGAACTTCAGACGAAGGTTCATGCTCAAGTCACTCCATTTCTTATTGGCCACGTCGTACGACAAAGAAGCTCCCAACTGGTCTATCAGACTAATTTTTTTGTAGCCCGTGGTATCTTTATCCGACTTCATCTTCATTTCGAGATTGTTATCTATTGAAAAGCTGATGTTCTGCGACATCCCTTTTCCCGGATAACCATACACCGCCCCTTCATACGGTGAATATTCTACCGTACGGACCTCACCGTTTTCATCCGTATAAGTATATGTATCATAATATCCGTAACGTGACTTTCCAAAATCCGGCGTATACGTATAGCTGACCGTCGGCGTAAAGACATGGCGAATCTGAATTTCCTTACTCTTCATGAACAACGGCTTGTACATACCATACAACTTGGTATTCATCTGCAAGGACAAGTTGTAGTCATACAAACGATTGAAACCATTGATGGTATCCCGACGCACATGATCGGTAGAAGTAGAGTTCGGGTCGTAGCTCTGCTTCACTTTCCGCAAATACCAGCGTTCCGTATAGTTGAACGAAGGTACGATGTTGATGTATTTGAAAAGGTTGAAAGTGGCCGAAACCGGAATTTTATGCTGCATACCGTTCTCCCACTGAGTCAACGGAGTCTTGAACAACAAATTGTCTTTCGTGCTGATGGAGTTGGTAATACTTCCAGTATATTGGAAAGAAATCTTCTCATACCAGCGTTCATCTCCCGCTGACTTTTTCCGCTTGAACGGATAGATACGGTTCAACGAGATATTGACATCCGGCAAAGTCATGCTCAAAGAAGAGTCTCGCGTATTCTGCGTGATGTTGAACGCTCCAGAAATGTTCAACCCGATTTCCGGGAAGTTACGAGAATAACTCACACTAGACGCCTTGGTATTCTGAGAGTACTGCTGCGGATTGTACAAACTGCTCAAGCTGGAACGGTCGTAACTACTGGTGGCAAAGTTCACACTGGCCGAGAACGAACTGTTCGGATTGGCCTTGGCATCCTGCCGGTGACTCCACTGAATACGGAAGTCCTTCGACACTGAATAGTCGGGCATGTTCTTTTCACCGGTTTTCGTCACCAAATAACTGGCATTAAAAGAACCGCTGAACTTGTATCGCTTGGTGTAATTGGAAGCCGCTGAAAGTCCCCACGAACCCTTGGTAAAGATTTCACCCAATACCTTCAAATCCATCTTGTCGCTGATGGCAAAATAATATCCTCCATCGCGCAGATAGAAACCACGGTTCATTTCATCTCCATACGTCGGCATGATGAAACCGGAAGAATAGCTGCTGTTGAAAGGGAAGAATCCAAAGGGTACGGCAATGGGCAGCGGCACATCTTCCACCACCAGCTGGGCCGGACCGAACACTACATTCTTCTTAGGACGGACCTTCGCCATGGAGAGTTTCAAATAGAAATGAGGATGCTCATGGTTATCACAGGTAGTATATTTTCCATGGCGCATGTAAATCTCGTCATTGGCTCCTTTTTTTCCCTCCTCACTGGTGACATATCCTTCACCCTGCTGTGTGACAATATTATTGATGAATCCTTTCTTTGTCTTGAAATTATAGCGCATAATTTTGGATTCGTAGGGAGTTTCTCCATCCTTGAATATCGGCGTGCCGGTTTCTACCCCCGTTGTATCGGCCACACCTCTTGCGTAGACTGTACTGCTGTCCATATTCATGGAGATAACTGCAGAAGTCAGCTCGATGTTCTGATAATTGACCTTTCCTTCCCCATAAAGATGTGCATACCCTTCCTTCGTAAAGACAATGGAGTCACTGGCCTCATAGATGACAGGGGCATCCAGCGGCTCCTTCTTCTTAGCGGTATCTGCGGCCAATGTATCCATCCCCAACGAATCCATCGCCAATGAATCCCGCTGAAGCGAATCGGCTGTCACCGAATTTCTGTCCCCTCCCCGCATACGTTTTCCTTTCACGCGCTGCGCTTCGGCATAGAATGAGCAGAAAAAGCCAAAAACGAATAAGGATAGCAATAAATATGTTGTTCTCTTAAATGATGTCATCACCGTTTTCTTACGCAATATGCGGTGCAAAAGTAAGCATTATCCTACAAATAAATGTCAAACCTTTCCTTATTTATGTATTTTTAGTTCTACAAGAAGAGTTTACACCAGGCATCGAAACGGGTGAGCCCCTCGTCGCCATGCTTCTCGATGCTCTTACGGGCCTTTTCCACACTCTTCTCCTTATCCAGTTTGGTCTTTGAATAGAACTTATCGGCAAAACAGATAATCTGCTCCTCCAGACTGACAGGAATCATATCGCGATGGGGTATCGGCAAATTCTGTTCGAGAATGCTCTGCAAGGACAGTCCTGCCCCCGTGTGACGCTCGCACACCAGTGCATGACGCGGGTATCCTTCACGGGCCACCAGTTCCGCCCCCAGATAGCCATGGCAGATATAGGGATATTTACCAAAACAATAAATGCCATCGGCATCGGTCTCAAAGATACCGATGTCGTGCAACATGGCGGCTTCCTCAATGAAATTCAAGTCCAAGTTCAGTTCCGGATGTTTCCGAGCCATGGCCAGTGCCTTGTCGGCTACCGAACGGCTGTGTACCAGCAGAATGTGTCTCAACTCATTTTCTACCGGATAATATTTGTCTATCAATGCAAGTGGATTCATCATAAAGGTGCTATATTTGTAAAAAGTCTCACAAATCTATAAAAAATCCATGAGTTACACGAAAAGATTCCGATGGAATTACATACTGGGGCTGTGCTGCCTCTGGTTTGGGGCCCTGCAAGGACAAGCCACCGTGCGCAACGGAGCCGACCAACTGGATAAATTACTTCCGCTACTGGAAGGAAAACGGGTTTCGCTCGTTGTTAACCACACTTCACTTTGCGGAAAAACCCATTTGCTGGACACCCTGTCTACCTACCTCAAAATCGTGCAGGTGTTTGCACCGGAGCACGGATTCCGCGGAGAAGCCGATGCCGGAGAAAGTGTCAAAGATGGGAAAGACCTCCGCACGGGAGTTCCCATCCGTTCTCTTTACGGGAAAAGCAAGAAACCGCTTCCCTCCCAACTGGCGGGTACGGATGTGTTGGTTTTCGACATGCAGGACGTAGGTGCTCGGTTCTATACCTATCTCAGTACACTTTACTACGTGATGCAAGCCTGTGCAGAGAATCATAAGGAACTGATTGTGCTGGACCGCCCCAATCCATGCGACTACGTAGACGGCCCAGTACGAGAAAAGGCCTATAAAAGTTTTGTGGGCATGCTTCCTATCCCGGTGCTTCACGGCTGTACGCTGGGCGAACTGGCCCGGATGATCAACGGGGAAGGATGGCTGGGCCACCAGCTGCAATGCTCCCTGCACATCATCCCCGTGGAAGGGTGGAGACACGGACAATCGTATTCGCTTCCGGTAAAACCCTCTCCCAATCTCCCCAACGACCTTTCCATTGCACTCTATCCTTCTCTCTGCCCTTTTGAAGGTACTGCGGTGAGCGTAGGAAGAGGTACCCTGTTCCCGTTCCAAGTGGCTGGCTCACCCGATTTACGCAAAACCTTTTCCTTTCATTTCACACCCAAAGCACTGGAAGGATTCGACAAGCATCCCCTGCACCGCGACCGTACCTGCTACGGCATAGATTTACGTACAACAGACCAGCATCCTCAAGGGTTTTCCTTGCAATACGTCATTCAATTCTACCGGGCCTACCAGTTCCTCTATCCGGATGCAGAGAAACGGTTCTTTACCCGCCCCCGATGGTTCGACCTGCTGATGGGGACCTCACAAGTACGCAAAGACATCCTGCGGGGAAAGACCGAAACGGAAATCCGCCGGACCTGGGAAAAAGATTTACAACTCTATCGGGCTATCCGTGCAAAGTATCTGCTATATGAATAAAAAAGAGCGGGCAGCAGTCTTCTCCTGCGAGATTCCTGCTGTCCGCTTCTGTATTCTTTCAATTTCAAGAATTATTTTTTCTTCATTTTCTGCATCATACCTGCCATCTTGCTGCTTGTCACCATCTTCATCATCTTGCGGGTCTGGTCGAACTGTTTCAGCAAACGGTTCACTTCCTGAATGCTGGTACCACTACCTTTGGCGATACGTGTACGGCGTGTGCCGTTCAGGATTTCCGGATGTGTACGTTCTTCCGGTGTCATGGAATAGATAATGGCTTCAATGCTCTTGAAGGCATTGTCGTCAATGTCAATATCCTTGATGGCCTTTCCTACCCCCGGAATCATGGAAGCCAGTTCCTTCAGGTTACCCATCTTCTTAATCTGGTGAATCTGTGTCAGGAAGTCGTTGAAATCAAACTGGTTCTTCTGGATTTTCTTCTGCAGGCGTTTGGCCTCTTCTTCATCGTACTGTTCCTGCGCACGTTCTACCAAAGAAACGATATCACCCATACCTAGGATACGGTCGGCCATACGAGCCGGATGGAATTGGTCTACGGCATCCAGTTTTTCACCCGTACCGACAAACATAATCGGCTTGTTGACCACCGTACGGATAGACAGGGCCGCACCACCACGGGTATCACCATCCAACTTGGTCAGTACCACACCGGTGAAATCCAAACGTTCGTTGAATTCACGTGCCGTATTCACTGCATCCTGTCCGGTCATGGCATCTACCACAAACAGGGTTGCATCCGGATTGATGGCCTTCTTGATGGCTTCAATCTCGTTCATCATCTGCTCGTCAACAGCCAGACGTCCGGCGGTATCGACAATCACCAAGTCATAACCTTTTGCCTTGGCTTCCTGAATGGCGTTCAACGCAATCTGCACAGGATCCTTGCTGTCCAATTCGCTGTACACCGGCACTTCTACCTGCTGTCCCAGCACTTTCAACTGTTCGATAGCAGCCGGACGATACACGTCGCAGGCTACCAGCAAAGGCTTGCGGTTTTTCTTGGCCTTCATCATACGGGCCAGCTTGCCAGAGAAGGTAGTCTTACCAGAACCCTGCAAACCTGACATCAGGATGACAGCCGGACGGTTTTTCAACTCGATTTCTGCCGTATCTCCTCCCATCAGGGTGGTCAGTTCATCGTGTACTATCTTTACCATCAACTGGCTGGGCTTGACTGCTGTCAAGACATTCTGTCCCAAAGCCTTTTCCTTTACCGTATCGGTAAAGTTCTTCGCCACTTTATAATTCACGTCCGCATCCAACAAGGCACGACGGACATCCTTCAAGGTTTCGGCCACATTGATTTCGGTGATTTTTCCTTCACCCTTCAATATCTTAAACGACCGTTCCAGTCTTTCACTTAAATTATCGAACATATATGTTGCTTTTTTATTTATTATCAAAATTTTCCAGCGTGCAAAATTACAAAAAAATCAGTATGCTCAAATCTTTTTATTCTGCCATTTTGCTTTTTTCAGATAAATGAGGCTGAAAGTCAGCATCAATATATAGTAAATGACCTCGGTAGTGAAGCAAATATCCACCGGTGCCTGGAGAATCATACCTACTCCTACCACATAAAGGGCATAGAACACTTGCACACATACTTCAAGCACCAAGGCAGCCTGCGTGTTTCCCGTACCGGATATGCCATTGAAGTACACATTGGCCAGTGAGGAAATCAACATGGCTCCACACACCACATACAAGGCCGATACAGACTCGTGCCACAAGGCTTCTTCATTGGTATAAACCGACAAGATACTTTCAGGAAAAGCGACACAAAGTGCCACACACACCACCATAATCAAAAAAGACATGCGGGCAATCTTATGCAGCAACGTCAATACGCCTGCTACTCCTCCTGCCCCAATCAGATTGCTGACCAGCGTGTTGGCTGAGGTGGACAGCGCCTGTACGGGTATCAGCAACACCACGTACACACTACGCACAATGTTGGCGATTGCCAGCTGCCGCTGTCCCAAACGTTCCAGTGCCATGAAAAAGACAAACCAGATGGCCATGGCCAGAAAATACTGCACCATCGTGAAGCAGGAGATACGCAAGATACGCATCACCATCGCCATGTCGAATTGTCCGAAACGGTTCAATCCGTATTTCTTCAAATCTACTTTATAATAGGTATATAACAGGAAAAATACCAACGAAGAAGCTTCTGCAATGACAGAGGCCAAGGCGGCTCCCCGTACCCCCATCTCCGGCAAGCCCAATTCTCCAAAGACCAATCCGTAGTCCAACACCACATTCACCAGTGCCATGACCACCGCATTCAAGGTCAGTACCTTGGTACGGGTAATGCCGATATACAATCCCCGGAACATGACATTCACAAAGGCAAACAGGAATCCCCAAATACGCCAGACAAAGAATTCATACGTGGCTTCATAAATGGAATCGGAAGCAATCAGCAGGCGAATCAACAGTCCGGCAGAAAAATACATCAGTGCCAACAGGCAGACAGCCATTACGAAGCTGAAAGCCGTGCCTTGCCACATGACCGGTCCCACGGCCCGGTAATTGCCCTCACCGTTACGTCGGGCTATTAGAATCTGTGAACCGACGCTGAATCCAAAAGCAATAGTGTACACACAGATATACAACAATCCTCCCATGGCTGATGCCCCCAATGCGACCTCGCCCACACGTCCTAAGAAGGCCGTATCGGTCACGTTAATCACATTCTGAGCCAGCAAGCCCAGAAAAATCGGATAGGTCACATGCCAGATTTCTTTATTGGTGTACATACGTCAGGAAATAAATTGAGTAAAAACCGCATACTTTTGCAAAGATACACATTTCGCACAAGATGGGAAGGAAAAGACCTGAAATCGCCCCATTCGTTTCAAATAAAACAATTTCATTTAAAATAAATTTTGCACATTTCGTTGGTTCTTGCGCAATTTTAAATTACTTTTGCGGCCTATTTCTAACAAACAACCTATTAAAACGAATGAAGAAAATTCTTTTTCTCAGTGCAGCGACACTGTGTCTTTCCTCTCCGGCTTTTGCGGGAGATTATCTTACGAATACCAACCAGCACGCCGCTTTCCTCCGTATGGTCGCACGAGGAGCTTCCATCGATGTAGACGGTGTGTACAGTAACCCCGCCGGACTTTCCTTCCTGTCTCACGAAGGATTCTATCTGTCACTGACCGGACAAAGTGCTTATCAGACACGCGAAATAAATGCTACGTTCCCACTCTTCCAACAAGCGGACGGCATCGGAACCAACCGTCAGTACAAAGGAACAGCTTCTGCTCCTCTTATCCCCAGCTTCCAAGGACTCTATAAAAAAGACAACTGGGTAATTTCTGCCAGCTTCGCTATTACGGGAGGTGGAGGAAAGGCCTCGTTCAGCAACGGCCTTCCCATGTTTGATGCCCTGGCTATGGGGATGATCAGCCAGCAGACGGGCGGGAAAGTCACTCCGCAAATGTACGACATCAATACCGCCATGGACGGCAAGCAGTATATTTACGGACTGCAACTGGGATTAAGCTATAAAATCAATAACTGGCTGAGCGTTTTTGCAGGTGGACGAATGAACTACGTAAGCAGCGGATACGAGGGATACCTGAAAGCGCACCTGAAAGAAAACCTGGGTGGCACCCAACTGACTAACCTAGAACTGAACTGTGACCAAAGCGGATGGGGACTGACTCCTATCCTCGGAATAGATGCCAAACTGGGACGCTGGAACCTGGCAGCCAAATATGAATTCAAGACAAACCTGAACATCGAAAACAAAACCAATGTACTGGAAGTGCCTGCAGGTACTCCAGAAGCTATCATGAAACCTTACGCCGACGGTGAACAGACACCAAGTGACATTCCGGCCTTCCTGAGTGTAGCCGCCGGATACGAAATTCTGCCCAACCTGCGTGCTTCGGTGGAATATCATTTCTTCGATGACAAGCATGCAGGCATGCTGAACGACCGTCAAAAGACCCTGAAACACGGTACACATGAATATCTGGCAGGCCTGGAATGGGACATCACCAAACGGCTGACCGTCAGCGGGGGATACCAACGGACCAATTATGGCCTCAGTGATGAATTCCAGACCGACACCAGCTTCTATTGTGATTCGTATTCCTTGGGCTTTGGAGCAAGAGTAAATCTGACACAGGCATGGAGCATCGATGTGGCTTATTTTTGGACGCACTATGACAAATATACCAAAGAAGTGGCCAGCTACAACGGTACCGGACTCAGTGGAACAGACATATACTACCGTACCAACAAAGTTTTCGGCCTGAGCTTGAACTATAAATTTTAAACTTCTTCCGCTTCGTATCACATGTATCCAAACATTCTTGATACGGAGCGGATTTTTCATATCCGACATCCTCAACCAGACAATTTGTCACATTTTATTTCATTCCACGAAAAAAAGCTACAATCCATTGCCTTTTTCTGCTCTTTTCATATATTTGTGACCTAATTTCCTTACAAACCATTTCAAATATCGAACTATGAGCAAAAAGCTATCGTGGGTACTCTTGTTTGCCCTATTAGGAAGTGTGGCAGTTACTGGATGCACGGATGAAGATCCACAAGAAAATAACCCATCCATCGGCCCCTCCGACAATGACAAAGATACAGATGACGACCCATCTCAAAGCATATCTACCGAAACGTATTATGCCAATATGTTTGGTAAAGACGCGTTAGAGACCTATTACCTATGGAACGAAGAAATCAGTGAAGACCTGAACCGATGGAACATTGAAACCAACAATGACCCTATCGGCACCTTCGACCAGATAAGATATCACGAAGGAGAAAAATACATCGACAAATGGTCCATGCTTACCGATGATATGACTTCTTTTGAGAATGAAATAAACGGTACGGTCACTACCTTCGGCTGGAGCTTGAGTTTATACGATATCTCAAGTTCTGAAGGAAAAGAACGATACATAGGAGTGGTCAATTATGTATACAAAGATTCTCCGGCTGCCCAAGCTGGATTCAAACGAGGAGATATCCTTCTCACGATGGACGGTAACATCATAAATTCCAGCAATTACCTGAACCTCTATTATGGTAGTACACTGACCGTCACCCTTGGATTATTGGGGTCGGACAATTACATCCACGAACAAAACAAAGAAGTGTCACTTACCGCCGTTTCCATGTATGAGAATCCGGTGATTTGCGATTCCATCTATGAATTCAATGGTAAAAAGGTAGGTTATCTGGCTTATACAGGATTTGACCTGTCATCAATTCCCCAACTCATTGAAATCAGCCGCAAGTTTAAATCAGAGCAGATCAAAGAACTCATCCTCGACCTACGCTACAATGGAGGAGGATATGTGACCACAGAACATGTGCTGGCCTCTCTTTTCGCGCCCCAAAGCGCAGTAACCCAAAAAGAAGTTTTTGAGAAAGAAGTTTATAACAAGCTTTTGACTCAATATTACCAACAAGAAGGCATCGATTTGGAATACCGTTTTGGCACCGATTTTGAGTATCAGGATCAAGACCAAACTGTAACAGTGAGTACCAAGGACGCCAACATCGGACTGGAAAAAATTTACGGACTGATTGGTTCCGAATCCGCCTCCGCTTCAGAAGCTCTTTTGGGAGGACTGATGCCTTACACGCAGATAGAACTTATCGGAAGTCAATCTCATGGAAAATATTGTACAGGAGCCCTACTCCCAGCCAAAGACTTCTACGTGCAATCACCGGCCGAACTCCACAACTGGGGAGCTTATGTCATGATAAGTATTTATCAGAATGCCCAAGGGAAAACACCTTGTATGCCCGACGGCTTGACTCCAGACATTGTCATTGAGGACGACCCGCTCCTACCTTATGCCATAGGCGACGTGAACGAACCGCTGTTAAAGCAGGCACTTATCGAAGCTGGACGTACTTACGATGACGGCACGTCATCTACCACTCTCAGCCGTAGCATGGTTTCCAAGTTCCGTAAACTGCCCCAGGTAGAAAATGTGACTTTTGGGAAACGCATTCTGACATTACCCTCAAAAGCCCCACACAATATACTTAGGGATATTCAGTAAATGTCCCTAAAAAGTAAGATGGCATATAAAGTCGATAGAG
>ERZ652171.30-NODE-30-length-119177-cov-20.0157_pt1 | contig 119177 bp, 98 predicted proteins | sample MGYA00514759_ERZ652171 | MGnify/ENA metagenome assembly ERZ652171 | reverse complement strand
CTTATTCTGGAAACAATTAACTTCCTTAATATCGGAGATTGATGCGTTTTCTCTGAACTTTTAAATAAAAATACCTCGACACGTAGCTGATGAGACCTCAGCACGAACGTGACGAGACATCCGCACGAACGTGTCAAGACCTCGTCACGTTCGTGTCGAGGTAAATTTACAAAAATTTTCAAGAAAAAACAAAGATAAAGCAACACAAAAAAGAATATTTCTGTCATTTATTATTGTGTTTTATAATACCTTTGTAATTACATAACTCAATGAATTATCTATCAAAATAAAACCATTATGTCACAATATACACCACTCCACAAGAACGATTCATCCGAAAACGGACAAATACGAATAATAGATGAAGACAGGCTTTGCTATCTTGTAGAGTCTACAAGTAAAGGAGCATACGGTTTGCGCACTATATCAAAATCTCTTCTGAAAGAATATATTGACTATTTTGAAAAACATCCTGATGCTTCACCCACTGACGCTCGTAACGCCCTGTCTGGATTGACCCAAATTGATAAGTTTGAATATGGATATACTTCCACATTGACATTAATGGCCAAAATGGCTTTGGGAAAGGAGAAAGTCATCAATACTGCAACCAACAACAGAGTACCGCACAAAGACAAAAAACCACACCAGATTATTTTTTACGGTGCTCCGGGTACAGGTAAGTCATACACCATTAATGAAACAACCAAAGATGAAAGCGTTATCCGTACCACATTCCATCCAGACAGTGATTATTCCACATTTGTCGGTGCCTACAAACCTACGACCATCCAAGTAACGATGCGTGACGTAGCTGGTCATAAGATTATCGAAGGAGGAGAAGAAGTCAAGGAAGACCGGATTGTATATGAATTTGTCAATCAGGCTTTTCTTCAAGCCTACATACAGGCATGGAAATTCTATGCAGAAACAGCTGAGGGCGCAGAACCTCAAAAGCAATATCTCATTATCGAAGAAATCAACCGAGGTAATTGTGCCCAAGTATTCGGCGATTTATTCCAACTTCTTGACCGAAATTCTACAGGATTCTCTGACTACCCCATCTATACAGACACCGATATGAAAAAGCAACTTTGCAAAGCGTTCGATGGGCTTTCCATTCCTCAGTCTGAACGAATTAACAACTTATACAACGGGCGACAGATTACAGCACAGGTACTGAAAGGAGAAATTCTGCTTTTGCCGGACAATCTTTATATATGGGCTACCATGAACACTAGCGACCAGTCACTCTTCCCTGTGGATTCAGCTTTCAAACGCCGTTGGGAATGGCAGTACATGCCTATAGGAAAGGGTTATGATGATAATGGAAACGAACTGAACTGGAAAATCAGTGTAGGCACTAACGAATACGACTGGTGGTCATTCATCGAAAAAATCAATCTTCAGATTGGCTCAACCACTAATTCAGAAGACAAAAAATTAGGCTTTTTCTTCTGCAAAGCCGAAAACGGCTATATCAGTGCAGAAACTTTTGTGGGAAAAGTCATCTTTTATCTATGGAATGATGTATTCAAGGATTATGGATTCGACGGAACCATCTTCAAGGATACAGACGGAGGTACACTTTCTTTTGACAAGTTCTATAAGGCTGACAGAAGCGGTAAAGCTATTGTGCAGAATGAGAAGATTGACTTATTCCTGAGCAATCTGGGTGTTGATATGACGGATGATTCTGAGAATGTATTTTTAGATGAAAACGGTAATACGGAAAATTCGACAACAAAAGATTTTTCCAAGTATTCTTTAAATGGAAATGGCAGTTACAGTAAAGGAGGCATCGTATATGAAACTGTAAAACTATATGCCGAGAACAATCCGGAATTGACAGCCCAACAAATTGTTGAAACATGGCTCTCTCTTTCAATAAATATCTCTAATTTGATAGAAACTGATGAAATGTGGAATCGAAGAAAAGAACAGACCAGAGATAGCAAGTTTGAGTCAAAATCAAAAGTTCTCACTTTACACGATGGCGAAATTATTCACATATCCAATCAGTTTAATGTGAACCGTATACAGGATTTTATCAATCGTGTAAATGCACAAGACTGGAATATCAGAATTGAGAAATTATGAGAATCATCATAGAAGGACATAAATATCTTGCGGCAAGCGTAAAAGACATTCTCCATGGCATTGATGCCTTGGAAAATGTGGAGGGCTACGTGGTTCTGAATTACGTGGGTTATTTTTACAATACCCAACTGCACGACTGCGTATTTATCTTGCCCAAGGTTCTTCTGGAAGACATAGATGGGAAAGAACTGGTTTTCGGTAAATATGAGCCGGAGAACATCATTCATCTTGATAAAAACGACCAGCTTACCCAGAAGGAAAAGGACTTCATTTATGAGTTTTCCGTATGGATTTACCGCACGATTGATGTATTCAGGACAGACCGAAACAACCAGACGGACATCGTATATCACAAAAAGATTATTCAAATCGGAAAAGGCAGTCGCAGGTTAAGTAACACGTTCTTGGACATACTGCTCTCGCTTATCCAATTCAACAAGAACAACCGAAACTTTTTCTTCTTCATCTTGAAAAACCTGCATTCAGGATACAACAAGATAAACTGGACACGTACCATAGGTACAACCACAGCCATCGTTCAAAACAATCGTCCTGTATACCTGAATCCGGTCAACAGAAAAAGGCAGATAAACTTTGACGAGGAACTTCTGATTATATTTTTCTCCATCCTGAACTACATCGGTGACCATTACGGATTTGCCAAAGAAATAGACTGCCACTTTAATCTGATCAAGGGGAAACAGTTTGAAACATACTTGAACGGAATCGGTAAAACACGCCTGCTGCAAATCAAATACAAATATTTCTCCGACAAGGCACTGGAATTATGGAATCTTTGCTATGCCTTTTTTGATGCGGCTAGACAGGTACAGATAAATACGGATTTGCAGGAATACCTGCTGGTAAAGAATTTCAACATCGTTTTCGAGGCGATTATTGATGAACTTATCGGTGACAAGAATATTCCTGACGGACTGAAGGAGCAGGAAGACGGCAAGTTGGTAGACCACATGTACACCTACAAGAGTCTGACAACTACCGAGGAACAGCCTATCTACTACATAGGTGATTCTAAATATTACAAGAGAGGCAATGCCATAGGTCGCCATTCTGTGTACAAACAGTTCACTTATGCACGCAATGTGATTCAATGGAACCTAAACCTCTTCATGAATGGCGAGGACGAGAAAGTCAACCTGTCCAAAGCAAAAGGTGTCTCCAAACTGCGGGATGACCAGACTGAAGGTTATAACATCATTCCAAACTTCTTTATCAGTGCCCGTCTGAATGAGGAACTAAACTACAAAGAAGAGTTGCAAATCACTGACAAACAGCACACTTATTTCTGTAACAAGCAATTTGACAACAGACTGTTCGACCGCGACACCTTGCTTGTATGCCATTATGACGTGAACTTTCTTTATGTGGTTTCTTTGTACGCCCGAAACAATACCCTACAAAAAGATTCATGGAAAGCCGCAGTCAGAGAGAAATTCCGACAGGAAATACAGAAAATGCTAGAAGATAATTTCCAGTTCCACGCCATGAAAGCTCGTAGCGGAGTAAACGCAGCATCCTATATCAAAGAGCACTTCCAGGAATTGCTCGGAAAGATTTATACTCCCTATCCAGAAAAAGACATTTATTCTCTGGCTCTCAGCAAAGACTTTCCAGATGAAAACAGGATTCTCCTGGATAAATTGGATGAATATTTTGTCATTCAGGAATGTAAAATGGGAGAAAATCCGAGACCGATGTTTGAACAGTATGATTCGGAAACACATAGCGCAATTCCAACAGAAATGGTAACCTCTGTAAAAAATGTGTTTACAGGACTTATCCGTGTCAAGGATGAGAATTATAAAACTTTCCGCACCCATCAGGCCCAACTATACACGATGGAAAAAATTCCGCCAACTAATCTGATTGAAGTCAAATACTTCCTGCCTATGGTGAGCGGAAAAATTGACGGCTTCTATCAAATAGAGAAACTACAGTTCGGCAGTTACAAAGACAAAGAAGGTAATACACAACCTTGCCTGAAGTTCAAGCTGGGGAAATATATTCATATCGGAGATACCTGGAAATCTATTTATGAGATAATGCGCCCGGGAGAGGTTATCTCCATTGAGGATGTAATCAAGATGTATAATTACATAAAATAGCAAAACAGAATTATGGACACCCTCTCTCAAGACCAGCGACACAAAAACATGGCTGCCATTCACTCGGCCAACACCAAGCCGGAAATGATAGTCAGAAAGTACCTGTTCGCCCACGGATTCAGGTACCGTCTGAACCATCCGCGTCTACCGGGGCGTCCGGACATCGTGCTGCGGAAATACCGTACCTGTATCTTTGTCAACGGATGTTTCTGGCACGGACATGAGGGGTGCAAATATTATGTCATCCCCAAAACCAACACGGAATTCTGGACACGGAAAATCACACGCAACATAGAACGCGACAAGCAGGTGCAGCAGAAACTGGCACAAATGGGCTGGCACTGCATGACGATATGGGAATGTGAGCTGAAACCTCAGAAACGGGAGCAGACGCTACTGGCCCTGGAATATACGCTCAACCATATTTACCTGAAAGACCACACCGTGAGCTACTCCATCGAGGAAGAAGAACCGCTCATGGCTGCGGAAGATACAGAAGAGACCTATCACACTACCCCCAAACCCAACAATCCCGTCAGTCATGAATAAAGACACACTTGAATTTGTCACCTACTGTATTGGAAGTCTTTCACGGATTCTTCATTTGCCACAACGTGAGGTGTATAACAAGCTGAAACAGTCGGGCATACTGTATGGATACATCGTTCCTTCATACGATGTGCTTCACACATTTGGCTCCCGCTACCTGATGGAAGATTTGATTGATTTCATGAAAGAGAAAGGAGTGCTTTCAGATGAAGAGATACAGAAACTCCATTTCTAGAAACAAAAAGTTTTAACTTTCTGACTGCCTCTTTATCTCCTCCACCACCCTCACATCCGCCGGAAGCCACGCCACACTTTCCAGTTCCTCCCGCTTCAGCCAGGCGGCGTTCTCATGCTCCTTCAGCACCAGGCTGCCGGAAACCACAGAGCAAAGGTAGCAGTGCATGGTGAGGTGGAACGACGGAAACTCACAGTCCACCGTAGTGAGGAAGGCATCCACCCGGATGTCCGTGTCCAGCTCCTCGCGGATTTCCCGCACCAGGGCCTCTTCCCTGCTCTCGCCCGGCTCCATCTTCCCGCCGGGGAACTCCCAGTAATCCTTGAACTCGCCGTAGCCGCGCTGGGTGGCGAAGTACTTCCCGTCTCGGACGATGACCGCCGCCACCACCTCGATGCGCTTGCCCACCACATACGTCTCTCCTTCCTGCCGGATGCTCCAGAACGGGACGGACTGGGCGTCGGTGAACTCTTTCATCCGCCAGGCCGATTCGAAGCCGCTGGCCACGAAATGCATGGGCACGAACAGGCCGACCTGAAACACGTCGAGAAACTGACGGGCCCCGCGGGTGTAGCCGTTTCCGATGCGCCCGTCTACGGGGAACATCACCACGTCGAAACGGTCGGTGAGCTTGCGGATGTCTTTCAGCTCGCCCAGGTAACGTTTCTCTTCCTTCAGGGGGTCGATGTCGATGCCGAAATCGGGACTGTAGACCGTACCTCCGTGGTAGTCGTCGGTCAGGAAGCGGGCGTACCAGTTGTTCAGGTCGCCGGCATGGAAGATACGCTTGCCGCCGGTTTCAATCACCCACGACACGCCGCTGTCGGTGCTTCCGGTGGCGGCCACACGCACCAGTTCGTCTTCCCACGTGGCCCCCTTGCCCAGCCAGGCGTCGGCTTCATCTTTCTGCGCGCGTCGGTGCTTCAGGATGTCTTTCGAAAGGATGTAGCGGAGGTTCGTCTTCGCAGTCCGCCAGAAGAAAATGTCGCGGTTGAAATGGTCTTCGTGGAAATGGCTGGAGAAGACGTACATCGGCTTGGGCGACCGCAGCAGACGAGGCATCACGCCGGCAGGGTCCATCCAGTAATCGAACACGAGGATGCAGCGGTCGGTCTCAAGGGCAAAGCCGCTGTGGAAGATATAGGTGAGTTGCATAGGTTTCTTGAATAGTTTATGCAAAGATAGCGTTTTTGCCGGAAATTACTATCTTTGTACCCGACAAGCCATCCAATGAAGACTACAAGACAAAATACCCAACGCCTGCAGTGGGAAACCGACCCGCTCTACCGACTGATCAGGACCATCAAGAACGTGATGGACCGGTATTTTCTGGACCCTCTCATCGGCCTGCTTTTCCCGACGGCAGGCGACATCTTCTCGTCTGTCATGATGCTGCCCTTTCTTGCCGTGTCCCTGTTCAGAATCAAGTCCATCCCTCTCACCCTGGCCATCGTCTACAACATGCTGACGGACATGCTGCTGGGCATCATCCCGCTCTGGATTGGCGACCTGCTGGACATTTTCAGCCGCTCGTACACCAAGAACTTCCGGCTGATTGTGGGCTTCGTGGAGGGTGACCAGGAAATCATCCGGGAGGTGAACCGCAAGGCCGTGCTCACCGCCGTGGGCATCCTGCTGCTGTGCGTGCTCATCTACTGGCTCGCCAAGGCGGTGGTCTATCTCAGCGCGGAACTGTGGGGATGGGTGCAGGGATTGTTTTAAGGACAAAGCGGAATCCCACATTTTTTTGTACCTTTGACCGTTGAAACGATTCACCTACAAGTCATGAACAAGAAAATACTGATTGTCGGGGCCAACGGGTTTACAGGGCGTCACCTGCTATATGCTTTTGCAAAGAAACCCGACTGGCAGGTCACCGGTTGCTCACTGCATCCGGACATTTGTCCGCCGGCACACGGCTACCGTTTTCTGGAGACGGACATCACGAACGAAGCGGAACTAAAAAAGCAGATGGAGGAAGTGCAGCCCGATGTGGTGGTCCACACGGCGGCGCTTTCGGCCACGGATTATGCCGAGACGCATCCTGCCGAAGCCGAGGCGGTGAACGTGAATGCCGTGGCCAGCCTGGCTACCTTGTGTGCGCAATACGACAGCCGGCTCATCCACCTGTCCACCGATTTCGTGTTCGGAGGAGACACCTGCCAGCTGTACACCGAGGAGGATACGCCCTCTCCTGTCAATTACTACGGCCGCACGAAATGGGAAAGCGAGAAGGTGGTGGCCTCCATCTGCCGGAACTATGCCATTGCCCGCATCGTGGTGGTGTACGGGGCTCCTTATCCGGGACAGCACGGCAACATCGTCTCGCTGGTTATCCAGCGTCTGCGCAACCACCAGGAGATACGGGTGGCAGACGACCAGTGGCGCACGCCGACTTATGTGGGCGACGTGGTGCAGGGCATTGAGAAGCTCGTCGCACAGCCGGTCTGCGGCATCTATCACCTCTGCGGCGGAGAATGTATGACCGTGGCCGACATGGCCCTGCGCACAGCCGACACACTGGGGCTGGACCGTTCGCTCATTCTTCCGGTGCACACGGCCGCGATGCAGGAAAAGACTCCCCGTCCCCGGTTCAGCGGACTGAGCATCGAAAAGGCCCGACGGGACCTGGGCTATCGGCCGCACACCTTCGAAGAGGGCATCAGAAGGATGCAACTGGACGATTCCTCGCGGCGGAAATAGAACGGTTTCCGGAAAATCCGTATCTTTACGCCAAAATCATTTGCAAATGGGAAAGAAAGAATACATGCAGGCCAACAAGGACTGGCTGGCCGAAAAGGCAAAGGAAGAGGGAGTACAAGCCCTCCCCAAGGGAATCTACTACAAGGTACTGGCTTCGGGTGCAAACGACGGCAAGCATCCCACGCCGCGGAGCATCGTCACCGCACACTACACGGGATGGACCATCAACGGGAAGAAGTTTGACAGCAGCCGCGGAGGGGCTCCTGCCGCTTTCCGCCTGAGCGACCTCATTGAGGGATGGATCATCGCGATGCAGCAGATGTGCGTGGGCGACAAATGGGAGATTTACCTCCCGGCAGAGATGGGCTACGGCAAGTTCTCACAGCCCGGCATTCCCGGCGGCTCCACCCTGATTTTTGAGATTGAATTGCTGGGAATAGCGTAAGGGCATCCGACTTACAGCTTTTCCAGAAAGGCACTCGGCACATAAGCCGTCGCCATCGAAAACAAACCATCGACCACCACGGCCACCCGCTGCTGTCCACGGTAGCGGGCTACACGGCCTGTCACCCCCTCAAAGGCCCCGTGCACAACCCGTACCAGCTGGCCTTCCCGGAATTTACTCACGTCGTCGGGTACAAAGAGGATGTCTTCATTCTCGGAATCACAGATAATCTTGAGGCTTTCAATCTGGGCGTCGGGTATCACAAGAGGACTTGTCACCGTTCGTGTGCCTACATGGGAATGCCCGCAATAGAAACGGAGGAAAGAAAGGTCGGCGTTCTCTCCCAGCAGATGCCTTATCTCAGCCTCCAGCCCATAGACAAACAGGAGGTTGGGGATGCGCGATTCTTCCACGCTCTTTTTCTTCCCGTCCACCAGTTTCATCCGCTTGATTGTCGGATAAAAGGCTGTTCTTCCCTGGCAGACCATGTAGTCGTATGCCTTTTTCTCCCGCCCGTAAGTGGCACGAAGCGCATACCAGTGAGGCTGGGGTCGGAACCGTTTGAGAGTCTTCAGTCCGGACGTATCTCCCATCTGCTTTTCACCGGAAGATGCATTTACGGTTCCTCCGTATTCATTCTTGTCATTCATTTTTCCCTTCGTCTAACGTTTTTCCGTCCCCCGGAAAGGGGTATCGGTTGTGACGAATTTATAAAAATGACACTGGATTTCCGGACGGGAAAATCCTGGTTTACGCCTGCGCGGTCGGTTAGGACGCTTATCTGGTCAAAAAAGACAGGCAGTCCGTCTGATTTTTCCGGAGGATAAAGTGGGCCGGGCGCTTTTCTCTCCGCCATGAAGCAGGAATGGTTTATGGCGGCAATTGGTTTTCCCAAGAATAAATCGTAAATTTGCCAGAGAATAAACGGAGGAAAGACGATGAAAGAAGAAGTGATTGAACTGGATTCAGTGGAAAAATACAACCGGCTCTTCGGACTGGAGACCCTGCACCCGATGGTCAGCGTGGTCGACTTGTCGAAGGCTACGCGGTGGCCGCAGGAGTTTAAAGTCAACTATGGGGTGTATGCCCTGTTCCTGAAAGAAATCTGTTGCGGAGACATCACCTACGGACGCCAACCCTACGACTACCAGGAGGGGACGATTGTCTGTTTCGCCCCGGGCCAGGTGGCCTCTTTCCGCATGAAGGAAGGCACACTGCCCCAATGCCACGGACTGCTGTTTCATCCGGATTTCATCCGAGGCACACAGTTGGGAAGGGACATCAAGCATTACTCCTTTTTCTCCTACGAAACCCGCGAGGCCCTGCACGTGTCGGAGGACGAGCGGCGCACGGTGATGGACTGCCTGCAAAAGATTGACACGGAACTGCGACGCCCGGCCGACAAGCACAGCCGCCGCCTGATTACGGCCAACATCGGACTGCTGCTGGACTACTGCATGCGCTTCTACGAACGGCAGTTCACCACGCGCGAGGCTTCCAACAAAGACATTATCGTACGCTTTGAACAGTTGCTCGACGAGTATTTCGACAGCCCGGCACCACAGGAAGAGGGACTGCCTACGGTGAAATACTTTGCGGAGAAGGTTTTCCTCTCACCCAACTATTTCGGCGACATGATCAGCCGGCAGACGGGACGGACGGCCTCGGAATACATTCAGGGAAAGGTGATTGAAAGGGCGAAGGAAATGCTGCTTTCCACCACCAAGCCCATGAGCGAGATTGCCTACAGCCTGGGCTTCCAGTACCCGCAGCACATGAGCCGCATGTTCAAGCGGCTGGTGGGATACACCCCGAACGAATACCGAAGCCAGTGCGGATAAACTTATCCGTACAATATTTCTCTGAGCGATTTATCACACCCCGGTCCCGGCCTCTGGCTGGGACTTGTTGTTTCCGCCCTGCCCGCTCTCGGCATACTTGGAAGGGGAAACGCCGAACATATCCGTGAAATGCTTGCGGAAGGTAGGTAGGTCGTTGAAACCTACGCGCTCGGCCACTTCCGTCACCGAAAGACTGGTTTCCATCAGCAGCAAGGCGGCCTTGGTCATGCGGATGTGGCGAATCAGTTCCACGGCCGAAAGGTCGGTATGCTGCTTCAGCTTGCGGTAGAGGGTGGCCAGGCTCATGTGAAGTTCCCCAGACAGCACCTTGACATTGAAATCGGGATTGCTGACATTCGCCTCGATGCAAGCCCACACCTTCTGCATAAATTCGCTTTCCGTGCTTTCCGGTTTCTCCGTCGAAGCTGACGCGGCAGACGAAGCATGCAGCAGCGTACGGGTGTAAATCTGTTTCAGACGACGGCGCATGTCGAGCAGACAGGCTATCTTGGCCAACAGCACTTCCGGATTGAACGGCTTGCGCAGGTAGTCGTCGGCTCCTCGCCGGGAGGCTTCCACGCTGTCTCTGTCCTCGGCCTTGGCGGTGAGCATCAAGACGGGGATGTGGGCCGTTTCCTTCCGCTTGCGCAGTTCGGCACAGCAGGTGAACCCGTCCATCACAGGCATCATCACATCCGACAGCACCAGGTCGGGCACCTGCTCCACGGCAATCTTCAGACCTTCTTCTCCGTTTTCGGCCTCCAGCACCCGATACTGCTTCCGCAACAATTCACACAGGTAGCGGCGCATGTCGGTATTGTCTTCTATTACGAGCACCGTCTGGCGGGCGGCAGACAACTTTTCCTCCTTCGCCTCTGCAACATGTTCCGATGTCGCAGGGAAAATCATTTCCGGCACAACAGAGGAGACTTCTGGAGCAACGACGGCCTCTGAACTTTCTTCCCATGTACAGTCGTCTTCACTGAAATGCGATTTTCCTTCGGGCAGGTACACACAGAACAGACTGCCCTTGCCCGGCTCGCTGTCCACGGTGACCCGTCCGTGATGCATCTCCACGATGTGTTTCACGATTTTCAGGCCAATACCCACATGCGTAGAAACAGCGGGTGCTTCCTTTCCCGTCACGAAGGGGTCGAAGATATGCTGCAGGAGAACACTATCAATGCCTTTTCCGGTATCGCTCACCGACAGACAGCAGAAATATTCCCCGTCTATTTCTTTCCGTTCCACCTTCAGACGGATTTTCCCTCCTTCCGGCGTGTATTTGAACGCATTCGATATCAGGTTCTGCACCACCGATGAAAGTTTCTCCCGGTCGGCCCATACTGGCACACAGTCCGGCGCCAGTTCCCAGGCGTAATCTATCTTCCGTTCGGCAGCCAGCGACTGGAACCCCTGCGCCACATCCACCAGCAAGGCTTCCACATCCACCTGCGACAGACGGAGCTTCACCATCCCGGCCTCTGCCTTCTGGATGTAAAGCAGGCGGTCGGTCAGGGTATGCAGCCCTTCGGCGTACTTGAACATCATGGACAGCTTGGCATAGAAAGGATGCGAAGTGGGTGTCTTGTGCAGGAGCTCACGTAAAGGAGCCAGTATCAGGGTGAGCGGGGTACGCAGCTCATGAGCCGCCATCGTGAAGAAATCTTCCCGCTCCTTGCGAAGCTCGATTTCCTTGTTGCGCTCCATGTTCACCGTAAACAGTTCGTGCTCCAGCCGCAGTTCATACTGCACGCGCTTTTCTTTCAGCCGAACCCGGTGGATATAGACCAACAATATTCCCATCAGTCCGAGAGTGGCCAGCAGACGGAACCACCAGGTCTCGCTCCAATGCGGGTCGACCACAATGTCCAGGCTGCTCACCTCTCCCTCGCTCTGGTCTTGAAAGACCGTCTTCACCTGAAACGTATATTCTCCCGCAGGCAGACGGTCGTAGGAGATTTTGTCTCCCTCGTCGGCCATAATCCATTCCTCCTGATACGGGTACAGGCGGTACAGGTATTTCTGAAGCTTGTGCAGGTAAAGCAGGTTGGAGAACGAAAGCGAGAAGTTCCGGTTGGCATGGTTCAGGTGTATCCCTTTCGTATAGAGCAAGGAGCGCGACAAGATCACCTGCCCGTTCACATGCTCGCCAATCTGCACCGACGTATGGTTGACTTCCAGGTCGGTGAACACCACCCTTCCCTTTTCGATGGGATAATGAAAGCGGAGCCGAGAGGGACGGAAATAAGTCAGCGTGCTATGGTTGCCCCAAAACAGGAAATCCTTTCCGAAGAACACAGAACGGTTGCTGCCCGAGATATAGAAATTGTAGAACGACTGCAAATGGCGGCTCAAGCGAGAGATTCCGGAATTGGAGCCCACCCACAAGGAATGGTCGCCGTCTTCGGCCAAAGCGGTCACGAAATTACTGCACAAGCCCTCCTCGGTGGTGTAACGACATACAATGCGGTCTGCTTCTGGTGAACATACGCCGAGTCCGTTGCCGGCATACCCCACCCACAATTTCCGGTCGCTTCCCCATAGGAGTGCCCGCACTTCCACGTCCGTTACCGGCATGCCTGCTTCTTTTTCATAACCAGTATGCGAGCGCATCACCCGGTTTCCTTCCATCGTGAGGCGCAACAGGCCGCGAGCTGTACCTAGCCACAACGTGTGGGCATCACTACGAGCCAATGCCCGTACATGCACACGATTGGAAATCTGGGAATTCTTCCATTCCACCTTCACCGAAGTTCCTTTACGGAGATTCACGCGGTAAAGTCCGCTGCTGGTACCCGCCCAGGCCTCATTTTCCGACAGAGGCAACAGGCTCCACACCTCTGGTGATTTTCCTTTTTCCGGAACAATTTCCACCACCTGCCAGCTGCCGTCCTCTCCATAACGGAGCACTTTTCCACCCTGAGAGCCGAACCAAAGTCCGCCACGGACGTCTGCGGCACTGCACAACACGGTACGTACCACCGCCACGCCCGGTTCCACCGAGCGGAAATCCACGGGCACAGCCGCATCAAAAGGCCGCGTGCTGCGCAGCAGTCCCTTGTGGAAAGTGGCCAGCCAGAGATAACCTTCCCTATCCATCTGGATGCCGCATAGTTCATTGGAATGTGCCTGTGCATATTGCTGATAGAAAAGCTGGCGCAGGTCAGAAAACAGTACACCTCCTCCTTCCGTTCCAATCCACAGCAGTCCTTCGGGGTCGTAATAGCCGGTCACCATACGTGTTTCGATGTACTGGTTACCGCTGTTCCCGAAAGAATGAAAAGCCTGCATCTTCAGTTCCCGTTCCGGGGTCAATGTAAGCAGCGTATAGCCGTTCCATGTCAAGGCCATGTAGCGGGAGTCCCCCAGGGGCAAAAGCTGGAACACATCGTTGTGCGAGAGCTGTTCGTTGCGGTTGGCCGGATTGTAGCGCCAGTGATGCATCACACGGGTGGTCAGGTCGTAAGCATACAGTCCGTCGCCGAGAGTCGTTATCCACAGAAAATTATCCCCCTGCAACGCCGAAGTAACCAGCACATCCAGCTGCATCGGGCGGACACAAAGCGTTTCCAGCCGCTTCTGCCCCCGGTCATAACGGTAAACCGTACCTTTCCGGCCTATACCATAAAGACTCTTCCCGTCTTCTCCCAGACAGAGCATCATAAGTTCCTGCTCCGATTCCACCTTGACCGTGGATTGCAAATGAACAAAGGCCGTATCTTCCCGGAAGGAAGCCGTAGACAAATCCATCTCCGAAAGTGTGTTTCCGGCCACTCCCCAGCAATGTCCGTCGCTGGTCGCCACGAAACGGGTAAAGTCCACAATCCTGTTCCGCTCCACATCCCAGAGAGAGAGAAACCTTTCCCACTGCTTGTCGAACAGAAACAGTGTCCGCTCCGAACGGACCAGCAAATAATCTTTGTTCAGTGAGACTACTTTCCCCACCGTGCGATGAAGGGCCTCCGTGATGCGGAAAGTCTTGAAATCCTGCCCGTCGTAGCGGCTCAATCCGCTGCTGGTACCAAACCAGATAAAGCCTTCGGCATCCTTTTCAATGGAATGAATGTCATTGTCGGCTATTCCGTCGTTCATGTTCAGCACCTGAAAATCTTTTTCCAGCAACCTTTGGGCTCCAGACGGAAGCACGATTCCGACAAAAAAGAGGACTATAAGTGTGTAAATTTTCATTCTTTAGATTTAGCCTAGTAAACAAATGCAAAGAAAACAAAAATCCGCTACAAAATGCCTTCTGAAAGTGAAAAAAACAGATTTTACCCCTAAAAAAGCGGTGATAAGAAGAATACCCCCCATTAATGCGACGTTTACCCACCGTGACTGAAACATTAAATTCATAGCTTTGCAAAAGGTGAAGACACCCAATTTGTTTAACCATCTAATTAATAACTTAATCTAAAAAGGAACCTTATGAAGACACAATTCATCACTCTGCTCATCGCAGTGCTGGCAGGTTTGCTACCGCTACACGCGCAACAGATGAGCATCTCCGGAATTGTCACAGACAAGAAGCTGAATGAACCCATCATCGGGGCGTCAGTAGTGATTAAAGGTACGACCAACGGCGGTATCACCGACCTGGACGGAAACTTCCAGCTCAACAACGTGGCTGCCGGAAGTACGCTGGTCGTATCGTACATCGGTTATCAGACATTGGAAATCCCGGTACAGAAAGGCAAGACCTCTTATCAGGTAGCCCTGTCGGAAGACACCCAGACACTCGACGAAGTTGTAGTGGTAGGTTTCGGTACACAGAAGAAAGTGAACCTGACCGGTGCCGTAGCTTCGGTGGACAACAAGAAACTGGAATCCCGTCCGGTCATCTCCGTAGGCCAGGCCCTGCAAGGTGTAGTTCCGGGTCTGAACGTCAGCATCCCGGATGCCGGCGGTAAGCTGGATGCCAATCCTTCTTTCAATATCCGTGGTACAGGTAACCTGGGAACAGGTTCCAGCGCTTCTCCCCTCGTGCTGATTGACGGTGTGGCAGGCGACCTGAACCAGTTGAACCCGCAAGACATCGACAACATCTCGGTATTGATGGATGCGGCTTCTGCTGCCATCTACGGTTCACGTGCTCCGTTCGGTGTCATCCTGGTTACTACCAAGAAAGGTAAGCAGGGTAAGACCAGCATTTCGTACTCCAACAACCTGCGCTGGTCTCGTCCGACCAACATCCCTGACATGCTGGATGCCTATACTTTTGCACAGTACTTCAACCGTGCCATCGACAACACGGGTTCCGGTGAAGCACACTTCTTCTCGGACATCACCATGGAACGTATCCAGCAGTACATGCGCGGGGAGATTACTACCACTGCCGACCCGTCTCTTTCACAGAACGGTAACTGCTTCGCCTTCAACCAGAACTCCAACGACAACCAGAACTGGCCTCGCAACTTCATCGACAAGACGGCTTTCGGACAAGAGCACAACGTAAGCCTGTCGGGAGGTAATGAAAAGATACAATATTATGTATCGGGTGCCTTCCTGAGCCAGGACGGACAGATGAACTACGCCAACGACAACAAAAAGCGTTACAATGCCAGTGCCCGCATCAGTGCGGAAATCACCAAATGGATGCGTCTGGAATTCAACAGCCGTTTCATCCGCGAAGACATCGGCATGCCGACCTTCCTGAAACTGTATGGCGACCGTTTCTTTGCAGAAACTACCAAGCTGCACCCCAACATGCCGCTTTACGACAACAACGGTCATTACACTCGTAACCCGAAACTGATGCAGCTGACCTCGGGCGGACGCTCCAATACACAGGACGACACTTACTTCACACAGGGTAGCCTGATTCTGACTCCGATGAAGGGACTGACCATTCACGGTGACCTGGCTCTGCGTACAGGCAGCTACGAACACCTTTACAATGTGGCCAGAGTGTATCTCTATGACAAAGAAAACAATCCGATTCCCGAACAATGGCTGGGTGGTGACGCCGACCTGGCAGCCGGAAAGACTTGGGCTTACAGCGAACAGCAGCGTGAAACGATGATTACCACTTCACTCTATGCCGACTACAGCCTCAATTTCCTGGAAAAGCACAACCTGAAAGTGATGCTCGGTATGAACAGCGAAAGCTACCGCTACAACAATGTATGGGCCAAACGTTCTGACGTGATGAACGACAACAATCCGGATGTCAATACTTCTACCGGTACACAGAGCAACGGCGCATACCGCGGTGAATGGTCATCATTAGGTTATTTTGGACGTTTGAACTACGACTTCGACGGACGTTACCTGTTTGAATTCAACATCCGCCGCGACGGTTCTTCCCGTTTCCGCGCAGACAGCCGCTGGGCTACCTTCCCTTCTGTTTCCGTAGGTTGGAACATCGCTCGCGAATCCTTCTGGGAACCGTTGAGCAAATGGGTCAACACCTTGAAACCCCGCTTCTCTTATGGTAGCCTTGGTAACCAGAACACCAACTCCTACTATCCTACTTATGCCATTCAGGCAGTCACAGTGGGCAGCCCGGATGCAGGCGGACGCTGGTTGCTGGATGCGGCCAACAAGTCGAACATTGCAAGCGCTCCAGGACTGGTAAGCTCCCTGCTGACTTGGGAACGTGTTTACAGCTACAACTACGGTGTGGACTTCGGCGCTTTCAACAACCGTTTGAGCGGTTACTTCAACTACTTTATCCGTGATACCAAAGACATGGTAGGACCGGCACAGGAAATCTCTCCGATTGTGGGTGCTTCGGCTCCGCAACGCAACAATACGTCTTTGCGCACCAAAGGTTGGGAACTCCAGCTGAACTGGCAGGACCGCATCGGTGAATTCAACTACAATGTAGCCTTCAACCTTTCTGATTCACGTACTAAAATTACGGAATACCCCAACGCCAGCAAGTCACTCTCCACTTATTACACCGGACAGTATCTGGGCGAAATCTGGGGATATGAATCAGTAGGCATGGCCAAGACAGACGAAGAAATGGCCGCACACTTGGAGAAGGTAGACCAGAACACCATTCCGGGTGTCAGCCTGGCTGCTTCAGGATGGAAGGCCGGTGACATGATGTATGCCGACCTGGACGGTGACGGAAAAATCACCAACGGCGAGAATACAGTAGACAACCCGGGCGACCGTAAGATTATTGGTAACTCGACTCCGCGTTTCCGCTTCGGTTTGAACATCGGTGCAGAATGGAAAGGCTTCGACCTGAGCATCTTCTTCCAGGGTGTGGCCAAACGTGACTATCTGTTGAGCGGTATGATTTTCTGGGGTGTAGACGGCGACGCATGGTCTTCTACCGGTTACAAGGAACACTGGGACTTCTTCCGTCCGGAAGGCGACCCGTTGGGAGCAAACACCAACGCCTACTATCCGCGTCCTCTTTGGAAATCTAACCAGAACCGCCAGAGCCAGTCGCAGTTCGTACAGAACGCTTCTTACATCCGTCTGAAGAACCTGCAAATCGGTTATACCCTGCCGAAAGCATGGGTTCACAAAATCGGACTGGAACGCGTCAGAGTATTCTTCTCAGGCGACAACTTGTGGACAGGTACTTCCATCAACAAGAACTTCGATCCGGAAGCATTGTATCAGAACGGTATGACTTATCCGTTGAGCCGTACCCTCTCTTGTGGCGTAAACGTAACTTTGTAAACTAACAAAAACAATCGATAATTATGAAACTGAAATATATATTCTTATTTTCAGCTACCTTGCTGATGGGAACCTCTTGCGCCGACTTTCTGGACAAAGAGCCTATCTCAGACAATGTAGACGGCAACTTCTTCACTGCCGAGAATCAGCTGGAACCTTATTGCAACAACATGTACGGTCTGCTGCCCGACCACGGGACGGGTACAGGAACCTTTGGATACTTCACCACGGACAATAACAGCGACGACATGACGACAATCGACCAGGTGGATAACTTCCTTCCTCAGCGCGTCCAGGTGCCGGCTACTGGCAGCTACGGCAGCTTCAGCACCATCCGTAACTGCAACCTCTTTCTGGCACGCACGGAAGAAAACCTGAAAAACGGGACGCTGAGCCCCGGCGCCAACGTGAACCATTACATCGGCGAAATGTACTTCTTCCGGGCTTACACCTACTTCAGCCTCCTGAAAGCATACGGAGACTTCCCTATCCTGACCGAAGTGCTGACCGACGGTGACTATGCTGCCAATGTGGAAGCCAACAAACGCAAGCCGCGCAACGAAGTGGCCCGCTTCATCCTGAGCGACCTGGATCAGGCCATCGACCTGATGTATCCCAAGTCAAACAGCTTCACTGCTCACCGTCTGAACCGCGAATGTGCCTTGCTGTTCAAGTCACGCGTGGCTTTGTACGAAGCTACCTGGGAAAAATACCATGCAGGTACGGCACGCGTTCCGGGTGGACCGGGATGGCCGGGTGATGCCGCTTCTTTCCATACCGATTTGAACAAGGAAATAGAATTCTTCCTGGACGAAGCTATCCAGTCGGCCAAAGAAGTGGGCGAAGGCTCCTCATTGACAACCGACTATGCCAGCCTCTACAACCAGACTGACCTGTCCGGACAGCGTGGCGAAGTGTTGTTGTGGCGTATGTATAGCGAAGATGCCAAGGTGCAGAACCAGGTGATGGGAGCTACCCACGGCTACGGTGCCATCGAAGTGGGCGACAAGACCTATATTTTCTCACACGGCGACAACACGGGTTTCACCCGCTCACTGGTAGACAGCTATCTGATGACCAACGGTCTGCCTATTTATGCAAGTGAGGGCGCTTATCAGGGCGACAAGAATCTGAAAAGCACCATGGAAAACCGCGACTTGCGTCTGGTGACTTCCGTGGCAAAACCCGGCGACAAAATCATGACCCTCAATGGGAAAGACATCATGTACCAGTACCCCGGACTGATTGCAGCCAGTGGCATCCGCGTGACCAGCACCGGCTACATTCCTCGCAAAGGATGGGCCGACAACAACGTGACTTACAACAGTGCCTATCCGCTGGCATTGCCTATCTTCCGTGCGGCAGAAGCTTACCTGAATTACATCGAAGCTTACTACCTGCGCTACAATACACTGGAAGATGCTACCCTCAAAAAATACTGGACAGCACTGCGTACCCGTGCAGGCGTCGATCCTGATTTCCAGAAGACCATCAACGCTACCGACCTGAGCAAGGAAATCGACCTGGCCCGCTATTCCGGAAAAGAACTGGTGGACGCAACACTTTACAACATCCGTCGCGAACGCCGCAGCGAACTCATTGCGGAAGGTATGCGTAAGGACGACCTGTATCGCTGGCGTTCACTCGACATGATGCAGAACTACTGGGTAGAAGGAATGAATTACTGGGATGAATTCCACACCGACTTCGAAGCTGCCTGCACTGCCTGCAAGCTGAACTATACGGCTCCTAACGATGCTTCCGTCAGCAAGTACCTGCGCCCGCAGGCAATGAACGAATTGGTCAAGAAGTACAACGGCTACTGCTTTGAAGAAGCCAACTACCTCTCTCCGCTGTCATACGATGTATTCCGTATGTCTACTCCCGAAGAAGGTGGCGATGTTTCTACTTCCGTAGTTTACCAGAATCCGGGATGGCCTGTAAAAGCAGGTAGCTATGCCAACCAGTAATGATAGAATTCTTTTAAATCTATTATAGAAATTGGTGTGCCAAGGATGAGGTGTTTTTCCTATCTTTGGCACACTTTTTCGTTTGAACGACATTCATTTGCCACCCTCCGGGGATATTTATTGATTATGAAACTGACACACCTACTCTACACTTCCGCCGCACTGGCCGCACTTCCGCTGGCTGCGTTCGCGCAGGGTAACCCCTCGCGGCCCAACCTGGTCTTCATCATGGCCGACCAGTTCCGGGGCGATGCGCTGGGCTGCCTGCAACAGGAGCCAGTGCAGACTCCTCATCTGGACCAGCTGGCGAGCGAAGGCATCCTCTTCACGGAGGCCGTGAGCAGCTATCCGGTATCCTCACCCGCCCGGGCCATGCTCATGACGGGCATGTATCCCATGGCCAACGGGGTGACGGGCAACTGCAATTCGCTGAACACGCCCTACGGGGTGGAGCTTTCTACCGAAGCGGTCTGCTGGAGCGACGTGCTGAAGCAGGCGGGATATGCCACAGCCTACATCGGCAAATGGCACCTCGACGCGCCGCATCCTCCCTACGTGGACACCTCCAACAACCGGGGGGCAGTGGCCTGGAACGAATGGTGCCCGCCCGAACGCCGCCACGGTTTCGACCGGTGGATGGCCTACGGCACCTATGACAACCACCTGCATCCGATGTACTGGGATACCTTGGCGGGCAGAGACGAGTTCCACTACGTGGACCAGTGGGGGCCGGCCTACGAAGCCGACCGCGCCATCGAGTTCATCCGCACGGAAAGCGTGCAGTCCGACCGCCCCTTTGCCCTGGTGGTTTCCATGAATCCCCCGCACACGGGCTACGAGCTGGTACCCGATGCCTACAAACGGCTGTACGACTCGCTCGACGTGGAAGCACTGGCCCGGCAGAAACCGTATATTCCAGAGAAAGGAACTCCCGAAGGCGACTATTTCCGGGCAAATATCCGCAACTACTACGCCTGCATCACCGGAGTGGACGAACAGGTGGGACGCATCGTACAGGCCCTGAAAGACTGCGGACTGTTTGAGAATACCCTCCTCGTCTTCACGTCCGACCACGGCGTCTGCATGGGCGGACACGGAGTGGAAGGCAAGAACGTGTTCTATGAGGAAGCGATGCGCATCCCGATGATATGCTGCTGGAAAGGCAGACTCCATCCGCAACGGAGCGACCTGCCCGTGGCCTTTGCCGACCTGTATCCTACCCTGCTCTCGCTGATGGGAAGGAAGGCGGAGATTCCGTCCACCGTGCAGACGCACGACTGGAGCCGGTATTTCCTGCAGGAACAGATTCAGACACCCGAAGACGCTTTCCAGCCTTATTACTACTGCGAACCCTCCGACCCCACTTCCGGACGACGCGGCATCCGTACCGCCCGCTACACCTACGTGGTGGATGTGCAGAAAGGGAAAGTGACGCAGACCTGGCTGTACGACCGGACCACCGACCCCGGCCAGCTGCACAACGTGGCGGAAAGCCAGCCGGCCCGCTGCGATTCGTTGCGCCAGACCCTCATCCAATGGCTCGGAAAGACCCATGACCCGTTTGTAAAATACTTGACACATTGAATATGAAAAAAACACTCTTTACCCTACTGATGCTGCTCGCCACCTGCGGTGCAGCCGTTCATGCCCGAAACACCGAACCCGAAGGACCGAAACCAGCTCCCCGCCAGATGAAATGGCACGAGGCCGAACTGGGCGTGGTATTCCACTACGACCTGCACGTGTTCGACGGACAGGTGTACGGACAAGGCAACAACCGTATCAACCCGATTGAAGACTACAACATCTTCCATCCCGACCACCTCGACACCGACCAGTGGATTCAGTCGGCCAAGGCGGCCGGCGCCAAGTTTGCCATCCTGACCGCCACCCACGAGACGGGCTTCGGACTGTGGCAGAGCGACGTGAACCCCTACTGCCTGAAGGCCGTGAAATGGCGCGACGGAAAAGGCGACATCGTGCGCGACTTCGTGAACTCCTGCCGCAAGTACGGCTTGCAGCCGGGCATCTACATCGGCATCCGCTGGAACTCCCTGCTGGGCATCCACAACTTCAAGGCGGAGGGCGAAGGCGAGTTTGCCCGCAACCGTCAGGCATGGTACAAGCGACTGTGCGAAAAGATGGTGAAAGAACTCTGCACCCGCTACGGCGACCTCTTCATGATTTGGTTCGACGGGGGTGCCGACGACCCGAAAGGCTTGGGCCCCGACGTGGAACCCATCGTGAACGAATACCAGCCCGACTGCCTGTTCTATCATAACGTGAACCGGGCCGACCTGCGCTGGGGTGGTTCGGAAAGCGGTACCGTAGGCTATCCCTGCTGGTCGAGCTTCCCCTACCCGTACAGCCACAGCAACGCCACCGACGGCGTGGCCGACCACAACAAACTGCTGGCCCACGGCGACCCCGACGGCAAGTACTGGGTGCCAGCCATGGCCGACACGCCCCTGCGCGGCTACAACGGACGCCACGAATGGTTCTGGGAACCGGGCGATGACGACAAGGCAGTCTATCCGCTGGAAAACCTGATGGAGATGTACGAGAAATCGGTGGGCCGCAACGCCACGCTGATGGTGGGACTCACTCCCAACCCCGACGGTCTGATTCCGGAGGGCGACGTACGCCGTCTGAAGGAATGGGGCGCGGAAATCAACCGCCGTTTCGGCCAGCCGCTGGCAGCCACTTCGGCCACTGGAAAGAAGCGGTTGTCGCTCTCGCTCGACAAGGCGCAACCCGTGAACTACTACCAGATTCAGGAAGACCTGAACGGCGGCGAACGCATCCGGGCCTACCGGGTGGAAGTAAAGGTGAACGGCAAGTGGACCACCGTGGCCAAAGGCTCTTCCGTGGGACACAAGCGCATCGAATCCTTCCCTGCCGTCGAAGCCCAGTCCTTCCGACTGGTGGTGGAGGAATGTACCGCAGAACCTCTCATCCGAAACTTTAGTGTGTATCACGTAACTGATTAATCTAAAAAAACATATTATGAACAAAAATCTACTCGCACTCCTGGGACTGGCTCCCATTCTTTCCCCGCTGAATGCCATGGCCAACGACCGTCCCGACCCGCGCCCGAACATCATCTTCTTCCTAGTGGACGACATGGGATGGCAGGACACTTCCCTGCCTTTCTGGACACAGAAGACCATGTACAACGAGCGTTACGAAACTCCCAACATAGAACGTCTGGCCCGCCAGGGAATGATGTTCACCCAGGCCTACGCCTCCAGCATCAGCTCGCCCACACGCTGCAGCCTGATGACCGGAGCCAACGCCGCCCGTCACCGGGTGACCAACTGGACCTTGCAGAAGGACAAGACCACTGACGCCCAAAGTGACGTGCTGCAACTGCCCGACTGGAACTACAACGGCATCGCGCAGGTGGAGGGCACGAACCACACCTTCGTGGCCAAGTCGTTCGTGCAGTTCCTCAAAGACAGCGGCTACCACACCATCCACTGCGGAAAGGCGCACTGGGGAGCCATCGACACCCCGGGAGAGAATCCCTGCCACTTCGGCTTCGAGACGAACATCGCCGGACATGCGGCGGGGGGACTGGCCACATACCTGAGCGAACTGAGCTACGGACACGACGACAAGGGAAACCCCACCTCGCTCATGTCGGTGCCGGGACTGGAGCACTACTGGAAAACGGGCACGTTCATTACCGAGGCCTTGACGCAGGAAGCCCTGAAGGCCCTCGACAAGGCCAAAGCCTACAACCAGCCGTTCTACCTCTACATGTCGCACTATGCCATCCACATCCCGATTGACAAGGACGTACGCTTCTTCGACAAGTACAAGAAGAAAGGCATGTCGGACAAAGAGGCAGCTTATGCGTCCCTCATCGAAGGCATGGACAAGAGCCTGGGCGACATCATGGACTGGCTGGAGAAGAACGGTGAGGCGGATAACACCATCATCCTGTTCTGCGGCGACAACGGCGGATACGCTACCGGCAAAGAATGGAGAGACGAACCGCTCTACACGCAGAATGCACCCCTCACCTGCGGAAAAGGCTCGGCCTACGAGGGCGGTATCCGCGAACCGATGATTGTGAGCTGGCCGGGCGTGACGAAACCCAATACCCGCTGCGACAAGTACGTCATCATTGAGGACTACTATCCTACCATCCTCGAGATGGCCGGCATCACCGACTGGAAAGTGCCGCAGACCGTGGACGGCGTGAGCTTCGTGCCCCTGCTCAAGCAAACCGGCGACCCGTCGGAAGGCAGAAGCCTCTACTGGAACTGTCCGAACCTGTGGGGCGAACAAGGCCCGGGCATCGGCGCCACCTGCACCGTGCGTCAGGGAAAATGGAAACTGATTTATTTCTACGAAACGGGAAAGAAGGAACTCTATGACATCCCGGCCGACATCAGCGAACAGCACAACCTGGCTCAGCAGCATCCGGAGGTAGTGAAAGCCCTCTCGGCCAACCTCGGGGAGTTCCTCCGCAGTTCGGGTGCCCAGCGTCCGTCGTTCAAAAAGACGGGAAAGCCCTGCCCTTGGCCGGACGAAATTGAATAACCTCCCGACGCATAAGTTTCCTCCAAACAAAAATGACGTGTGGCAATCCTTTTCCGATAGCCACACGTCATTTTCGTCTGTCAGTCCTTCAGTCCCTTGAGGCGGACCTTTATCCGGCTGTATAGAAACAGCGGGAATTTCTTCCAGAACATCCTCGGCCAATAGTGCCTCCGCCGGACGATGCTCCACACCAACTGCAGCCGGTCTTTCGTTCCCCGACCGGTTGTCTTCTTGAAATTTACAGCACCAAAATCGCCGTGTGCTGTCAGTTCTGCCGACATCCTCCGGACATACTTTTCTCTGGCTCCCTTCCGCCACCGGTCGATTCCGTCGAACGAAAGCCCCAGTTCCCGGTGTGCCACTTCGGTGAAGTCGGCCACGAAATGAGCCAGTCCCATCTTCCGGAGCTCGCGACACACCCTGTCCGTGTCGATATATGCATGGTAGTGATTCAAATAGGCTGCCCAGTCGCACAAATAACGGTAGCCGATTCCTCCAATCAGAAAATGCCGGGCGGCATGCGACAACAGCAGCAGACTTCCCATTTGAGCATCCGGTACCCTGAGCGTGACCCCGTCCAGCGTTTCGACCATCGCCATGCATTCCATCCCCACCCGGTTGGAGGTAACCACCATGCGCGGATGCAACTCGATATGTACCCCCTGATAGTCGAAACTGTCATGGTGCGTCTTGTGGTCAATCGGACATCCCCATCTTCTCACCAATTCCAAAGCCTTGTCAAAACCTTCGGGAATAAAGAGGTCGATGTCACCTGCCTGCCGTGACAGGGGCTTTGCATAACAGCATCCCACCGACAAGCCTTTCATCAGAATGGGCTGAATGCCCTCGCGGACAAACAGCGCATCAATCTCCCTCCATACTTCCAGCATTTTCCGGCTTCTGGCTTCTACATAGAGGTTCTGCCCTATCCATTTCCACAGCACGGCCTGCGGGGGTCTGTCCGCCTCCGGCAGACGGAACACAGCCTGTATGCAGACCCCGATGACGGTCTGTTTGCCGACCATTCTGAAAATCTGCTGCCAGTCTGCTTCACCCAGCCCTTCCAAACAGCGGAAGTCCGGCTCGTGTCCCCACAAACCAGACCGCAGCAATTCCAGAAAAGCCTCCTTGATGCTTTCCTCCATATCCAGTTCCTCTTCCTATTTATTTCTCTTCCTTGTAGCCATACTGGTAATACCCGTAATAACCGTAACTGTCCCGCTGTCGGCTCACTCCATTGAGCACCAGTGCCATGTTCTTCAACTTGTGTTCGGTGTGCAGCAACTCTATTTCGGGCAGTTGCCTCCGATCCATACCTCCCGCCCTGATGACATAAAGAGTCAGGTCGGCCACACGGTTGACAATCAGAGCATCGGCCACCATGTGAGACGGCACATTGTCCAGAATCACGTAGTCAAACCTCTCCTTGAGGTGACGTATCAGGACGTTCAGCCGCGCATTCAGCAACAGTTCCGACGGATTCGGCGGTACGGGTCCCTTGCATACCAGACTCAGGTTCTCGTGGCAGCCCGAAGGCATCAGCAAGTCGTCCACCCGGTCTACCGTCCCGGCCAGGAAGTTCGTGACTCCCACTTGCTGAGAGCCTCCCATGTGCTTGCTCAACGTCCCCTTCCGGATATCCAGGTCCACCAGCACCACCTTGTATCCGGCCAGTGCCAGCGTCATGGCAAGGTTGGAAGAGACAAACGTTTTTCCGTCGCCCACATGAAACGAGGTAACCATCAGCGTCTGCAGCTTTCCATCCGCCGCCCCGCTCATAAATGCCATGTTCGTACGCAAGATGCGAAACGCTTCCGATACGGCATCCTTGCCCTCTTCCGTGACCACCACCGACCGGTTTCCTTCGCCTTTCTCTCTCTCACGCCGTGGAATCTCGCCCAGGAAAGGAATGGAAAGGACATCGGTCAGGTCTTTCTTGCCCCTCACCTTCGTATCGGAGGTGCGAAGCACAAACAGCACACAGGCAGGCAGCAAGAGGCCGAGCATAAAACCGGCCAGCATGATGAGGTGTGTCTTCGGCGATACGGGCACGCTGCTTCCCATGGCCGGATCGATGATGCGCGCATTGCTCTCCGTAATGGATTTGGTCAGCGCATTTTCCTCCCGCTTGTTGAGCAGATAGATATACAGCGACTCCTTGATTTTCTGCTGGCGTTCCACCGACAGCACATACTTCTGCTGGCTGGGCACGGCAGCAATGCGCTTCATCGCCCGTTCCTCTTCGCCGCGGATGTTCTGGATTTTCATGTCCAGGCCCGCAATCAGATTGTCTACCGTACGCACAATTGTCTGCTTCATGGAAGCCAGTGAATTATTCATATCCATCACCACCGGATTCTTGTTGCTGCTGTTTCCAATCAGCTTGTCCCGTTGCAACATCAGTTCATTGTACTCCATAATCTGCCGCTCGATGGTACCGTCCGAGATACCGGTGTTCGAAGGAATCAACTCGCCCGACTTGGCCGGGTCGGCCAGGTAGTCGCGGATGTACAGGGCCAGCGTACGCTGGTTCTCCAACGTCACCCCTTCCTGCTGGTAGCGGTTGGACCGTTCCATGAAACTGCCGGTCTGCGTGGAAATATCGGCCAGGTTATGCTGGCTCTTGTAATCGGCAATCTGCGATTCCACCCCGCCCAGCTCCTGTTCGATGACAATCAACCGTTCGTTGATGAAATTGGCCGTATTCACCGCAATCCGGTTCTTGTCGTCGATGGCATCCTGGTTGTACACATCTATCAGTGTGTTGAGAATGTCTTCCGCCCTTCGCGGCGACACGTCGGAAATGCTCAGATGGATGATGCTGGAAGTCTTGCTGGCCACCATCGACTGCAGGGCCGCATTGTAGGCCATCCCCACCTTCTCCAGGTTCATCTTGTTCACAGTGACAGGCACCTGATAATAGTCCTGCGTATAATAGAGAGTGGGCGTCACCACCAGTTTTCCTACGGGAGTTGCGACCGTATCGTTCAAATGAACCTTCATCTGTTCCACTGGTTTCACTCCTTCCATTTCCGGGAAGTCCGACAGCAGCACCTCCTTGTCGTTCAGCGGTGTCACCTTGAAAGAAAAGGAAGACGTCTCCAGCGCCTCCGGGAACGTCAGCGTCACCGGGCTGGTGGTATACAGGTCCCAGTCACGGAACTTGCCTTTGACCGAATAAAAAATGTCCAGCTTCAGTTTCCGGGCGACCTCTATCATCAGACGCTTCGACTTGAAAATCAGTACCTCATTGTCCACCGTACTCTGGATGTTCAACAAATCCATTTCAGAAAAGGCAGAAGCGGCATTGGGCAGTTGCGCCCCCCGGGTCTCGTCCTTAATCAGCACGGAAGCCGAGCGACTGTAAATATCCGGCGAGCGCTTGATATACCAAAAAGACGCCCCCATACATACCACGAGCGACAGAACAAACCACTTCCAGTTTGCCAGCGCAATATGCAACCAATCACCGACATGCAGTGTATGGTCCGACTGAGTATTCTTTCTGTTCGTCATTTCGCAACCAATATTAAGGTGACAATTGAAGTTAAAACCGAAATCACGGAGGTCCATACCCCCACCGTGTTGTTCTGGTTGATGCGACTCTGTGCCGCTTTCGTCCGGTTGGGCTCCACGTACACAATGTCGTTCTGCTGCAAGTAATAATAAGGCGACTGGAAAATATCGGAAGAACGCAGGTCATGGTACACGATGGTACGTTCGCCGTCCACTTCCCGGATGACCGCCACACGGTCCCGGCGACCGAAGATGGTCAGGTCGCCCGCCTTGCTGATGGCCTCCAGCAAAGTAATCCTGTCACTGGTGATGTCGAAGCTTCCCGGACGGTTGACTTCACCGATGACCGAGATCTTGAAATTCAGGAACTGTACGGTCACCACCGGGTCCTTGATGTAGTCTTCCTCCACCAGTCGCTGCTTGATGTACTTCGTCAGTTCCTTCCGGGTCATTCCCGCCACATGCAGCCGTCCGAAGATAGGGAAATCAATGCAACCGTCCGAGTCGACCAGATAGCCGAGGATACGCTGGTTGTAGCTGCTCTGATAGCCCACCTGATAGCTTACCAGCGGCATATTGAACGGCAAAGCCAGTTCCGGGTTCTTACTGTTAATCATGATGGCCAGCATGTCGTCCTTGTGGATTTTCACTTCGTAGGCCTCATCAATCTGCTGTTTCACCATGGGCTTCACATCCTGCAAATACAGCACCTTACGGGAGGAGGTACAAGCCACACACATACATACAATGACTGCCAGGTATCCCAGGAGCCGTAATCTTATCAATCGTTTTCTCATAGAATCTTGAATATAGTATTAAAAATCAGTTTGATATCCCCCCAGAACGAGCGATTTCTCACGTACTCCAGGTTTATCTTCAGCTTGTCCTGCATGACCACCTCCCGGTAGAACGCTTCGGGGTCGTCTGCACCGGCCAGCAGTTCATTCTCGTGGCAATACAGAATGGAAGCCTTGTCTGTAATGCCGGGACGCACATCCAATACATGCATCTGTTCAGGAGTGTACAAGTCCACATATTTCCTTACTTCCGGACGGGGTCCCACCAGGCTCATGTCTCCCAGGAACACATTAATCAGCTGCGGCAGCTCATCCAGCTTGTACTTCCTGATATAATATCCGGAGCGCGTCACCCGAGGGTCTCTTCCTCCCACGGTAATCAGTCCGGCCTTGTCTGCCCCCACACGCATGGAGCGGAATTTATACAACTTGAAATCCTTGTTGTGTTTTCCCACACGCACCTGCCTGTAGAAGACCGGCCCCCTGGAATCCAGTTTCACCCAACCGGCCAGCCACAGAAAAACCGGACTCAGCAACAGCAGCCCGCAACCGCTGGCCACCACATCGAACACACGTTTCAACACCTTTCCAGCAATTATTCCGTCAGAAGTTCCCGTAAATTCGCTACCACGAAATCCACCTCCTCATCCGACAGCCGGGTATGCAAGGGCAAGGTGATTTCATTGTGATACTGAGTATAGGCATTCGGAAAATCCTTGATGTCAAACCCCATCGACTTATAGGCCGTCATCATGGGCAGGGGTTTATAGTGTACGTTGCAGGCGATTCCCCTTTCTGCCATGCGCACAATCAGTTCGTTGCGTTCCTCCAGCGACTTGTCTTTCAGCCTCAACAGAAACAAGTGTCCGCTCGATGCATGATCCTCTCCATAATGACACAGAGTCTGCACATTCAGCCCTTCAAGTGCCTGCTGATACCTTTCAATAATCTGCTTGCGTCTGTCCAGCATGCCCCTGTAACGCTTGAGCTGCGCCAGTCCGATGGCCGCCATGATGTCTGTCATGTTGCACTTGTAAGCCGGCGAAAGGATGTCGTACTCCCAGGCCCCCAGCCTGGTCTTGGCCAGGGCATCCTTGCTTTGCCCGTGCAAGGACAGCCACTGAAACTGCGTGTACAGCTCGTCATTGTCTATCCCCGGCAGGTCTTTCCAGGTGAGTGCTCCCCCTTCGGCCGTGGTCAGGTTCTTCACGGCATGAAAAGAGAAAGAAGTAAAATCGGCCACCTCGCCACACCTCTTTCCGTGCCATCGGGCCCCGAAAGCATGTGCCGCATCTGCCATCACCGTGACCCTGCCTATGGCCTCCTGCAGTTTGCCTGCCGGACGGAAAAGAGACCGCTTGCGTTCCACTGCGGCAAACACACGGTCATAATCACACATCACTCCCCCCAGGTCGACCGGTATGACGACCTTCGTGGCCGGTGTAATGGCCTCTTCCAGCCGGTCGTAATCCATCTCGAACGAATCGGGAGCCGTATCAACCATCACCACTTTTGCGCCCACATGGTATACCACACTCGCCGTAGCCGTATACGTATAGGCCGGTACAATCACTTCGTCGCCCGGTCCGACTCCCAGCACCCTCAAGATTAATTCCATGCACGCAGTTGCCGAATTCAGGCAGACCGCCCGGGAAGTACGGCAAAACGTGGCAATCTCGTGTTCAAACTCCTTGGTTCTCGGTCCAGTCGTAATCCATCCGGAACGCAGTGCCCCGGCCACCATCTCCACTTCACTTTCGCTGATATCCGGTGGAGAAAACGGAATGTTTTTCTTCGTATTCATCTGTCTTTATTTCTTTACATTGTATTTCTTGACATAAAAAAGTTTCTTGTATGAATTCCCTATGATGTTCACGCACATCCAGAAAACGGCTACCACCGGATTCTGTCGTTCCGCTTCATGAAACAGGGTGTAATGCCATTTTATCTTCGTACGAATATCCGGAGGAGTAATCGACCCCTGCCGCCGGCGATACATGCCGAGGCACTCGTCCAGCAGATAACACCTGGACTTCCGGATAATTTTCAGCCACATCGCCGTATCGTTATTTTTCTTCACGTCGAGAATCTGAACGAGTCCGATTTTTTCAGCCTCATACATCACCGACAGGCATCCCGGCCAGCAGCAGGCAAACATGTCCAACTTCGACACCACCTTTTTCCCGCCCACCAGGACCCCGGTTTCTTCGGAACTCTCGTTGATTTCCACATATTTATGGTAGGTAAACGCATACTGGTTGTCCACCATGAAACGGAGCTGCCTTTCCAGCTTCTGCGGCATCCACAAATCGTCACTGTCTAAGAATGCGACCCATCTCCCGCCAGCCATTCTCAACGCATGGTTGCGTGTGACCGCCGCCCCGCTGTTCTGTCTGTTACAGAAATATTTTATCCTGGAATCCGCCTCCACAAAAGGACGGACCACCGCCTCCGTACCATCGGTCGAGCAGTCATCGTAAATAATCAGTTCCCAGTGCACATACGTCTGGGCCAACACCGACCGAACCGTCTCTTCAATATACTCCGCACAATTCCAGGTCGGAGTAATGATGGAGACCAACCCCCAATCATTCATAAGCCAACACAGATTGAAAATTACCTTTCAACTATTTTCTTTACAGCCGCGAGAACTCGGGTCACGAAAAAGAGCGCATGATACCGACGTGCATGCGCAATGTATATTCTGGTATAAGCATAAATCATCTTACAGGAATTGGCGAGCACCTCTTTTCGCTTCTTTTTCCTCGTCACCGCAGAGCCCTCCCTGATTCGTCGATAATAAATGGCACGCGCTTCCGTAAACTCGAACGTCTTCATCCCGTCTGATATCAGAAACATAAAAATGCTATCCTCTCCGTTCTTGAAATCCAAATAAAATTTACGGTCTGCAATCACCTTTCTGGGAATCAGCTTCGCACATGGAACCGACAAATAACTTCTTACCGGAAGTATCTGGTATGGATGTCCCTTCCGGCCCAGACGGTTGTATGTATCCGTGATATAGTAGGAAATGTATTTCCGCGTATCCGCATCCTCCTCGAACGCCAAGAAATTGGACAAAGGGATGTGTCCCGTAGAAGCGATGGCGTATAAATCTGCCAGATACGAGTCCGACACAAAATCGTCGTCATCGATAAATGCAATATATTCCCCTCTGGAACGGCCGATTCCGATATTCCGTGCATTCGACACACCAGCCTGATCGGTTTGAATCAAATTCACATTCACACCCCGCATGCCGGTACAGATGTAATTCAAGAGTTCGCTTTTATAAGGCTCGCAGCATCCATTAAGCACAATGATTACCTCAAATTCCGCTTTTTCAAATGTTTGCCCGGCCAGGCTGGAAAGGCATTCATAAATCCAGTCCTGAGGTTTATACGACGGGATAATGACGCTTATTTTCATCTTTATACAAATAACGTATTATAATCAAAATTCCTGATGGGCAGCCTGTCCAGATCGAATATCGTGGACAGTGCCCTGTTGATTCCTTCCCGAAGCGAAAGGACATTCCCTTTTTCAACGATATATCCATTGACACCCGACTCTATCACCCGAGAAAAATCGACACAATTGGAGGCTACAACCGGAGTCTTAAGATACAAAGCCTCCAGTACGACATTGGGAAACCCTTCTTTTCGGGAAGACATCACAAACAAATCCGCATTTTTCAGATAAGGATACGGATTCGATTTATATCCCAAAAGACAGATATAATTCTCCATGTGGTTCTTGTCGATAAGGTCCTGCAGGTATTTCTTATATCCTGCTTCGTACCGTTCCTCCCCCAAAATATAGAGACGGATGGTTTTGTCTTTTTCTATGAGGGGAGTCATCGCCTGAATCAAAAGGTCGAAACCTTTCACAGAATACAGTGCACCTGCCGCTACCACCTTATATTGTCCTTCCGTGAATTCAGCCGGCCGGTCATAAGCCGATTCCGTGTCCAGGAAACGGGTGTTGATGATGTTCCGGATTGTAATCACTTTCCCGGCCGGCACGTGATACGATTTTAGGATGTCCTCTTTCATGTAATCGGTTTGGGCGATGATTTTGTCACACCAGTTATACGTCAGCCTTATCACCTGTTTCAGCAACCGGTCCTTGAGGCCGGAATCATAAATTTCAGAAGGAGATACGGCACATCTTATAATCACCTTATACGCACATGAAGTGAACAGCTTCGACAAGACCAGCAGATACCCAATCGTGGAACTGGTGGTAAAGACATAATCCGGCCGGAAAGCGTTGATGTGTCTTACGATCGCCCCAAAAGACGAAAGGGCATGTTTCTTCCGCAGTGACACGGTCGGATAATCGATGCAACGGTTTTGTGGAGGCGTATCACAGGACGTAATGACCAGTTCCTTTTCAATGTGACAATCCAGCGAACTAATAATATTGAAAAGCATCCTTTCTGCTCCCCCGCCTTGCGTGGAGGCCGTGACAAACAGCACCTTTCTGTTTTTATTCTTCTTCCCCGTCATAGGTTAATGAATTTTGATACAATTTATAGACAAACACACCCAGCAAGAACCACCACCTCCGATATTCCCAGTTGGTGGTCAGCATGGAAATCATAGGAATAATCAACAGCAAAGAGTACCGCATCCTGTGGTGTGGAATGAAAGAAATATACCTCACCAAAGTAAACAGATAATACCCCAGTATGCAGAAACCAATTATGCCCGTAGTAAACAAGATATTCAGGTAAAAATTGTGCGAATCATAAAACACGGAGGTATGAGACTGAAGGACATAAGGAAAAGTAGACCAGCCAGTCCCCCACAGGAGGGATACATCTTTTTCCGACATGATTTCCAAGGCCATTCTCCAAATCCACTGCCTGTTGGCCAAATCACTGCTCTTGATATCATCTGAAATATGCATGAACCGTTCATAACTCCCCTCCGACAGGACATGGTTGAAGTAATAGACAGCCAACCACAGAAAAACAGGAAAAATATAATATATGGACTTGCTTCCACGCTTGAGTTCCGACAAGAGATAGATAAAAATCACCAGCAGGTACATGATAAATCCCGTGCGTGAACCATTTGCCAGAATCGCCAAGAACGAATACAGCAGTACCGCATAAATGAGAATCTTATATTTGATTCGCTCTGCATTCACCAGAAATAAAATCACCCCAAAGCACAGCATGAAGGAGTTCTCGTTGGCATTTCCAAACTCATCGACACGATACAGACTTGCCGACGTAATGCCATAGACCAGGTAATTGAAAATCGTTTCTGTGGCAATATACATAGCCCCCAAGAACCAGGCCCCGCAAAGCCAATGGAATTTCTGGGGCGTGTCTGTTACATTCTGCAATATGACAGCCAGTACGAAGTATTGGACCAGATACAAACAGCGGTACATCGTTTCGTCCGGCTTAAAACTCCAGTAGGAAGTGAGAAAAGCCCATAACGAAAAAACAAACAGGATTTTCAGATACCCCCCTTGAGGTACCTTCAGCACACTTTTGGAAAAGAACGCGGAAAAGAGCAACAACAAGTAGAAAACACGTCCGATGCTCAGGTCGTCTGCCACTGTAACGGCATCCAAAGGCGTCAATCCAACCACTATCAATGACAAAATGTAGGTCAGCCGATCCATCTCTTATATCTTATAGAAACACTCGATGAGTTTTGTCACCTGATTCGACAAGCAGAATTTATCCAATGCCTGCAACCTTCCGTAATATCCCATCCGCTCTCTCTGTGCCTTGTCTTTATACAGCATATACATGCTCCCGGCCAGCCCGTCTACATCTTCACTCTCTACTAGATAAGCATTTACCTTGTCCACCGCCACCTCGGGAATGCCTCCCACGCGGGTGGCCACAACCGGTAACCTGGCCAGTGAGGCTTCCATAATCGCCAAGCCTATGCCTTCAGACCGTGACGGTTGACAATAGATGTCTCCACAACTCAAAATTTCCGGCACATTGTTTTGCAGCCCCATCCAAATCACACGGTCTTCTATGCCCAGCGACCGGGCCAGCGACTTCAGAGCAGACGTGTCATGCCCCGTTTGTCCGCCGCCAATCTGACACAGCACCACATCTTTCACTCCCGGATACTTCAGCAACAGGGCAAAAGCTCTCAACAAGACATCCACCCCTTTTACCGGATGATGGTACGCTACATTCATTATCAGTAGCTTATCCATAGGCAGACCGTACTTCTTCTTCATCTCCGACTTCTCGTAGGCAAAATCGTTTACCCCGAGATACAACGTCTTCACTTTACTCTTATTCAACCACAACCCTTTCTGTACGGCTTGTGCCGACTGTGCAGAAACGGGAAGGATGTAATTGGTCAGTATCGACAGGAAGGTATACAGGAAACGACGTTTACACGTGGACAGTACCGGCAAACAATGCTCCGTACTTATGCGTACAGGCACGTGCATCAGACGGGCCATGATTTGCACCAGAAAGATGTTGGACGAAAAATTCGAATGTACCACCTCGGGCCGATACTTCCGCATCAGCTTGAAAATAGCGGAGGTAAACCGCAATTTGTTTTGATAGGGAATCACATAGTAAGAGGCGCCGACGTGCAGCAAGTCTTCAATGTATCGGTCCGCCAACGGCTGGGTATCAAAAACCACCACCAGCTTGTATCCCCTTTCCTTCAATTGCCTTGCTTCCTCCAAAATATAGCGCTCGAAACCTCCATATTTCTTCGCTCCCATCCCTATTATCTCAAACACTACTTGCATAGAATATCGTCTGGAATTAATCTTGGCAGTTTATCGATGTCTGTTTTTACAATCCTTGCAGGGTTTCCGGCGGCAATGCTGTTGACCGGCACATCCTTCGTCACGACAGCACACGCAGCAACTACAGCCCCGTCCCCAATCGTAACTCCTTTGCAGATTCTGACACCCGACCCAATCCATACATTCCGGCCTATGACCACAGGCTTCGATTCGCTATATTTCCATCGCCTGTATTCTGAATCCCAGGCCGTCTGATAGACCAACGCCCTATCCAGCGGGTTTACCGGATGGTTGTTATTGTCCATAATTGTAATGGAATCGGCAAGAATCGAACCATCTCCAATTTCGATGGATTGAACGGCACCGATTCGTATATCGAAACCCAATTTTACATTCTTCCCGATTTTTATCTTTCCGTGATTCTGAGAGGTGATGCTACCTCCAAAAAAACGGAAATTATCGCCTATTTCAATGTCATCCGGCACAGAATCGCACAACAGCCGGATATGGGCCCTTCGCAAGATTTGGGCTTTGCCGCGAAAAACGGCACTTTTTAAAACTAGGCGTCTATTCCTTATGGTAAGGATTCGATTTATGAAATTATAAATGACAGTCAACATCTTTTTAAGATAATGTTCAACAAATGGAAAAAAGGCTTGACCCGCAGAAGATACGAGGCCAGGACATAAATCAATATACCCCCGATTATATCCAGGCTCAACCTATACATCGGAGAAAATGCGCACAGATGGAAAAGTTGTATGCTGCAATACATCAACAGGTTGCATCCCAATGTGGGCAGCAAATCCTTCAACTGATCAATCAGTTTGTATTCCACTGCCTTTCCACAACAATACATATTGAGGAATGTGCTCGACACGGTAGCTATCACATAGCCTACCAGCAAAATATAGATGGAGTACCTGACCGTGAGGAAAATAAACGCCACAATCAGTCCCCTCTTGACAGCCTCCAACCGAAAATAAAGCTTTCCCAAGCCCACCCCTTTAAGGACGCTCACATTGATCATGTGCAACGGATACATCGCACTTGCTATGCACAACAACTCAAAATAGGGAACAGACGGCAACCATTTCTCGCCTAAGAGCAGCAGAAACAGATCATGGCCCACCGCTATGACACCAATCATAACCGGCAAATGCACATACATAGTCAGGTCCATGACTTTCTTAAAAGCCTCTCTCAAACGCTCTTTGTTGTCCTGAAGGGCGGCAAAGGCCGGAAAACTCACCCGCTGGATGGAACTGGTGATGGCCGTACTGGCCACGCTTTCCAGACGCTGTGCCTGGTTGTAGAAACCCACTTCATTCACGTTGTAAAACCGTCCTATGATTACGGTGTATATGTTCTGGAAGATGGCACTCAGAAAACCCACACCTAATATATTCAGGCTAAAATTCCAGATGGACCGGATGCTTTCCAGCTGAAAAACCCAACGAGGCGTCCAGCCCCCGACCGTCCATAAAATCATTGCACGGACCACTTGCAAGGTCAGCCCCTGGAATACCAAGGCCCATACTCCATGCCCCGTATATGCCAGAAAAACCCCGATCACTCCCGAGACGAAGGAAGCACTTACAGAAACAATCGTCAGTTCCTTGACCTTTAGGTTCTTTGTCAACAAGACATGCTGAATGATGCACAACGAATTGACAGGAATCATCAAAAATGACACCCGTGCGATATCCGTCAGCAGGGGTTGCCTGTAAAACTGTGCGATATACGGTGCCAGTGCATACAACAAACCGTATAGGAACAAACTGAAAACAACATTAAAATAAAAAACCGTACTCGTGTCTTGATCGGTCACCGTTTTTTTCTGAATGAGAGCCTGCCCGAATCCTGCGTCTAGAATCACATTGGCCAATAACGTAAATATATACAGCATATTGACCAGTCCGTAATCGGCCGGAGTTAATTTTCTTGCCAGAAGAATCGTGATAAAAAAACCCACAAACAGCACGGAGAACTTCTCGAGAACTCCCCAGAAAACTCCTGCTATAAATGTCTTTTTTATACCCTGATTCATTCTACAACCTCCCATCCACCAGTTCTTTCTTCATCATTCCTTTCACGTCGAACAGCACATGCGGCTCTTTCAGCAGGGGCTGTACGTCAAGCTCCTTCAGCTTGTCGTGGGCCACGGCCATGATGGCGGCGTCAAACCGTCCCTCCGGCAGAGTGTGGCAGATATCGACTCCATACTCCTGCCGGGCCACCTGCGGATCTGCCCACGGGTCGTACACCGTGAGGTTCACGTTATATTCCGCCAAGGCACGGTAAATGTCCACCACCTTCGTGTTGCGCACGTCCGGACAGTTTTCCTTGAATGTGAATCCGAGAATCAGCACCTGCGAACCGAGCACCTGAATGCCTTTCTTCAACATCAGTTTCACCACCTCGTTGGCTACGTATTCCCCCATCCCGTCGTTCATGCGCCGGCCGGCCAGAATGATTTCCGGATTGTAACCGTAGCGCTGCGCACACTGAGCCAGGTAATACGGGTCTACCCCGATGCAGTGGCCGCCCACCAGTCCCGGCTTGAAAGGCAGGAAGTTCCATTTCGTGGAAGCCGCCTCCAGCACGTCGAGGGTGTCGATACCCATCTTCGTAAAAATCTTCGACAGCTCGTTGACAAATGCAATGTTGATGTCCCGCTGGGAGTTCTCAATCACTTTCGCAGCCTCAGCCACCCTGATGCTGGGGGCCAGGTGAGTTCCCGCGGTAATGACAGAGGCATATACGTCGTTCACCAGCTTGCCGATTTCAGGAGTAGAGCCGGAAGTCACCTTCTTGATTTTCTCCACCGTATGCAGTTTGTCACCCGGATTGATGCGCTCCGGACTATACCCGGCAAAAAAATCTTCGTTGAATTTCAGGCCCGACACTCTTTCGACCACCGGGATGCATTCTTCTTCGGTCACACCGGGATACACCGTCGATTCATAGACCACGACATCGCCTTTTGAAATCACTTGTCCCACCGTCGTACTGGCCCCGTACAGCGGTGTCAGGTCGGGGTTGTTGTGACAGTCTACGGGAGTAGGCACTGCCACTACATAAAAATTGCAGCCACGTATGGCTTCCAGGTCCGTGGTACACACCAGCCCGCGCGACAAGGCCCCCTGCAGGAGTTCATCGGACACCTCCAGCGTGGCATCGTGTCCGGCCATCAGCGCATCCACCCGCCGCTGGCTCCGGTCGAAACCTACCGTATCGTATTTCGTGGAAAAGAGACGTGCCAGCGGCAAGCCTACGTAGCCCAGTCCGATTACACAGATTTTTATATCTTTCAGTTCCATCTTCTTCCCTTTAAATATGTTCCCAATACCATTTCACGGCTTCTTTCAAGCCGTCTTTCATGCTGAATTCCGGGGCATAGCCCAACAGACGTCTGGCCTTGTCCACACAAGCCAGCGAGTGAGGGATGTCGCCGGCACGGTTGGGACCATAGACTGGCTCTATCAGAGCGATGGCCGGGTCGTAGGCAGCCAGTGCCTCTTTCAGGAAGTCCACCAGCTGATTCAGTGTCGTACGTTCCCCGAAGGCCGTATTGTAAATCTGGTTCACGGCCTCCGGACAGGTCGTCGTCAAGGCCCGCATGTTCATCTGGATGACGTTGTCGATATACGTGAAGTCGCGGCTGTATTCGCCGTCGCCGTTGATAGTGGGCGACTCGTGGGCCATCAGTTTCTTCACAAAGAGAGGAATCACGGCCGCATAAGCGCCAAAGGGGTCCTGACGACGTCCGAACACGTTGAAATAGCGCAAGCCGATGTATTCCATCCCATAGGTGCGGGCAAACACGTCGGCATACAACTCATTCACGTATTTGGTCACTGCATACGGCGAAAGCGGACGGCCTATCACCTCCTCCACTTTCGGCAGGGAGGTACTGTCGCCGTATGTCGAAGAACTGGCGGCAAAGACAAAACGCCGGACGCCTGCATCGCGGGCAGCGACCAGCATGTGCAGAAATCCGCTGATGTTGACCTCATTGGTCGTAACCGGGTCCTTGATGCTGCGCGGCACCGAGCCCAGCGCGGCTTCATGAAGCACATACTCCATACCTTCCACCGCCTTCCGGCAGTCTTCCAGGTTCCGTATGTCGCCCACCACGAGCTTAAAACGGTCGGGATAAGCCTCCAGCAAGGGAAGCAGGTTTTCTATTTTTCCTGTCGAGAAATTGTCCAGACAGCGGACGGTATGTCCTTCCTTCAATAAATGCTCACAAAGATTGGAGCCTATGAACCCGGCTCCTCCGGTGACTAAAACTTTCATTACTATCGTGTTTAGGTATTATTTGAAATTTGTCCAGCTTTTCATACAAAGAGTTCTTACTCTTGAACTCCGGGACGAGGCGCTTCATCTCGCGCACCGTAGCCACCCGGTCGACCGTAGCCGCAATGTCCGACAGCCGGCTGATGGCTGCAGCGATGTCGGCATAGGCATATTCCCGCACGTGCGCCCGGAAAATCTTTTCGTTGGGAGTGGGAAGCGTGTTCTCCTTCGTGGCCAGCAATTCCTCATAGAGTTTCTCGCCCGGACGGAGTCCCGTATACGTAATCTGGATGTCTTTTCCCGGAACCAGCCCTGCCAGCTCAATCATGCGGCGGGCCAGGTCGGCAATCTTCACCGGCTTGCCCATGTCGAACACGAATATCTCGTTGCCCTGTCCCATTACGGAAGCTTCCAGTACCAGCCGGCAGGCCTCCGGGATGGTCATGAAATAACGGATGATATCGGGATGTGTCACCGTCAGCGGCCCTCCCTTTTCCAGTTGCTCACGGAAACGCGGAATAACCGATCCGTTGCTTCCCAGCACGTTGCCGAAACGGGTCGTGATGAAACGGGTCTTCCCGGCCACTTCGCCGTGACTGAGGGCAATGCTCAGGCTCTGTACGTAAATCTCGGCCAGACGCTTCGACGCACCCATCACGTTGGTCGGATTCACGGCCTTGTCGGTAGATATCATGACAAAACGTTCCACTCCGTACTTCACCGCCAGGTCGGCCAGCAGGCGGGTACCGTAGACATTGGTCCGCACGGCCTCACAGGGGTTTTCTTCCATCAGCGGCACGTGCTTGTAGGCCGCGGCATGGAAGATTATCTGCGGACGGCATTTCTCCAGTGTAAACTCCAGCCGCTCTTTCGAACGGATGTCGCCGATTACGGGAATGAAATGCTTCTCCGGAAACTTGTCTTCCAGCTCCAGACGGATGTGGTGCATCGGCGTTTCTGCCGAATCGAGCAGAATGAGTTCCTGCAGGTCGAACGTGCAGAGCTGACGGCACAGCTCGCTGCCGATGGAACCGGCCGCACCGGTCACCATGACCACCTTCCCTTTCAGCTGGGAGGCAATCTCGCCCATGTTGATTTTGATTTCGTCACGGCCCAGCAGGTCTTCAATCCGTACCTCCGGCAGATGACGGTAGGTGGCATGTCCCTCCTTCACCTCGTCGACCGACGGAAGAAGCAGCATGCGCAGTTTCAGTTTCTCGCAGAAACGTACCAGACGTTCCTGTTCCCTTTCCAAATCGTAGCGGCTGACAAACAGCAGGCAGTTCACCCGCTTGGTGGCCACCAGCCGCGACAGGTCCTCAAAGTTCCGGACAGAATATTCCGTATATAGCCCCGAACGCATCACACTCTGTCGGCCGATACGCAGGTAACCTGCCACGGAATAGGCTTCCAGCTTGCCGAACAAAGCTCCCGACAACGACAAGGAACGGTCTTCGCCCATATAGATGAGCATCCGCTCCCGGTGAATGCCCTGACTGCTCGACACCAGCCGGTAGACCAGAATCAGTACCACCCTGAACATGGTATACACCAGAAAAGTCAGCAGCAGGTCTGTCACGGCTCCCAGAATCAGCATCCGCAACGTAAAGCCGTGAAGAAGAAGCCGGGCCAGCAGAAACATGCAGACCGACTTCACCCCGGAAGTCAGCACGATACGCCCGGTTTCCACAAGGGTAGAGTGGCGGATGATGCCGGTATAGGTCTTGAAAATAAAGATACTAAACGCGCTGCACACGGCAGACATCGCAAATATCTGATACAAAAGCGGTACAGTCACCGTGAGACCGGTCATGTAGGCCACGTAAAGCAGCGCCACAAAAGAAGACACTATCGCCCAGAACAGGTCGGCCAGATAGACAATCCATGGGCTGAGCAGTCGCGCACGTGTGACAAATACCTTCAAACATTGAATCAATCGCATGAATTTTTATATTTTCCCCGATATGCTAATATGGCGGCCCAAAAGCCGCAAACGATACTCTACAGAAGTATCTTCAAGTCGTCCAGTTGTTCCAGAAGCACGGCAAGTTCTCCGCTCACCGTCGCTTCATCTATTTCATATTCTTCCAGCAACACACGAACCAATTCGTCGAAGGAGAGCGCTTTCTCCCTCAGACAGTTTACCACCAAAGCTGCCGATTCGCTCAATACAAGCATCTTGGTGTAGTCGACGGTGCCTATGGCCGGTGCCATAAGAACCTTTTGTCCGGCAATGTCTTCCAGGGTATAGCCGGGCTTTACCCGATACATTTTTTGTTCCATATTGTGAAGGTAAATGACCGGCCGTGCCAGTTTGTGTCACGGCCGGCGTAACAAGGCATCTTTCAGAATGAAGAAAAAAAATTATTCCATTCTCACATTTTCTGCAGGAACCTCCAGTTCAATGTATTTCCCGGCTTCCGCACGCGACAACGAACTGGAAGAAGCCTTATAGGACTTCACCGTATCGGCAAAATCCTTGGCATTGACCATTACAATCACGTTGTGGGTCTTGTTCTGTTCAAAGGCAAATCCGTTCTGGCTGTAAGCCTTGATTTTGATATTCACCCCGTCCACATTCACGTAGAAGCAGACGTTCTGATATCTGTTGTCATCCGCATTTCCCTTGAACACAACTGAATAGCTTTTTCCTGCAATACCAATTCCACGGGCCACTCCTTCCTGCAGCTGGAACGACTTGTCGAAGGAGTATTCTCCCCGCTTGCCATACCCTCTTCCGTCGGGTGCCGGGGTATCGTATCCGTCGGCCCACAACAGCAGTCTGACAGGCTCGTCCGTATTGTCGCCCGATACTCTGTCGATGATGTCATACACCCGGTTGATACCGTCCATGGTAGCATAAGGACAGGTCATGTCGCTCACGTCTATCCCGAAGCGCTCCTTGAACTTCTGTTCAGACTGTGCCTGGTCTACCCGTCCTCCTACCATTGTCAGATACGAACTTTCATCCCACACCTGATTGTCGATCAGGATAAAAGAAGCATTCACAATGGTGGTCAGACGCTTGAGGCTCAGCTCTGTCAGGTTGTTGGAGTTGTCACGTTTCAACTTGGAAAGAAGGTTGTATCCACCGTTCTCCCCGTTTACCAGAAGTACATCGTAGAAATAAATATACTCCTCGTCGGCTATGGCAATCAGCTGGTCGCTCTGGAAAAGACGGTCGCCATACTCGTCGTAAAGAGACTGTCCGCCGGTCACTGTCTGCCAGATAGACTCACTCATGTGCACGTCTTCCCGTGTCAGCTGAGGCAGCTCCGGCTTGAAGTTGGTCGTTCCGGTTGTCTGTACTTCCGGATTATACGACAAATAATAGAACGAATCGCCCAGCGGCGCCGTCGACTCACTGGAATAATAGAAATCGTACAGCGGGATGTGACTGCCAATCTTGTCCTTGTCGACCAGCGTCAGTCTGACTTCCAGCGGGTCCGTGCCCGATGCAGAGTCGGAAATCTTCAGTGTCCCGTTGACAGAAGCACCCTCATACTGTTTTTCGTCTTCTGTCACCTGGAAATAGACTTCAAACTCGTTATCTGCATTAAACTGTACCTCCCGGTAAGTTGACTTCGGTCCGTAATTGATGTCAATCACCCGTTGTGCGGATGCATCCTGGGCAGTGGGCTGCGTCAGCGGACTTACCGAAATCATGCCCAGATAGTCTAGCATGTACTGCGAGTCGGGCCGGTCTGTTTCATCCACCGCAGCAGGTGTACGCGACTCAGTCCCTTCTTCGCCGGAAGTACCTTTCTCCACGCCTACGCCCATGTTCACCTTTATCCATTCGGATGCGACAGCCGGATGCTCATTCACTTCGGAATGGTCCGTCACCTCGCTTTCCGTACAGGAAAAAAGCGCACACGATACAGCTGCAAGCCCAATCAGATTTTGAATTTTACACATACTTTTTTTCTTGATACGTTTTTGAACAATAAATTTATTACCACTTATCGAAGCTGACGACACCGTCGCCCGAACCTAATTTAGAACCGTCAATCTCATTGATGATGGTCTGTCCGGTCTGCACACTCACTTCAGAACCTGCAATGCAGTCGCTCAAATGTACGTCGACCACCTGCAAGTTCAAACTCACAAATTCTTTCTTCATAAATAAACAGAAAATTAAATTAAACATCGGATTTATTTCATTCCTTGATTCTGGAAAATGCCATCATTGCTGCATCGCGTTCCGGAAGATTTTCAAACAGAAATCCCGGAACCTGTGAAGATATCTTTGCCAGCGTGGAGGTGATCAAGCGGAATGTCACCGGGTCTGATTTCATCATGGAACAGGAGGAAAGCAACTCCCGGAACAAATAGACGGGCTGCAGGGGAATCAGCCGGTTGTGTGGGGCCTGTACCATCCGGAACACGCCTTTCAGCAGGGCACTCTCGGCCCGGTAACAGTGGGTTTTCCCGCTCCAAGGGGTACCATACACCCTGATTGTGCCGTCGGCTTCCACCCGTATAGCCGGCTGGTCGTCGTTCAGCAGACGGGTGCCGGCTATGTGTTGAAGCCACAGCCTGCTATGGGTGCTTTTTCCGGCTCCCGAATGACCGATGAAGGCCACCCCTCCGTTTCCCCGCTTGACGCAGGAAGCATGAAGCAATACGGTCTGCCGCCGCGCCGAAGCATAGATAAAAGAGAGCATCAGAAACTTGTTGACGACCGACAGCGGACAATCCGGTTCCATACACCGGAGGTCCATCACCACCCGGCTCCAGTCGGCTGCCGCATACATCCGGTAACATGCTCCCTGCCACACATGGACCGTCACCAGGTACCCCCCATCGGGTGTACGACCTACCGACAACTTTTCTGTACGGTCCAGGCAGCTGGTCTCGCATGGAGTTCCTTCCGGAAAGGAGATTTCCCCGCAGGTAATCCGGCAAATCACCGCCTCTCCGTCTGCGACAGACACCGCCCGAAACGGATCATAGTTGGCTGCCAGCCTCTCTCCTGCCTCGACCTGGAGATAATGCCCGGCAATGTGCAATATCGTTTCTTTCATCCAAGCACTTCAATCAGGTCGGGAGTGACTTCGGAGATAGCCACAGCCGACACATTGTCGATGGCCACCACAATCCGCCGGCTCCGTTTCCCTTTGATTTTCAATAGGGTGCCTTCCACGCCATCAAATACGCCGCCGTGAATCCGGACCCGTGTCCCTTTCTCCAGCTGGATTTCATCGGGAGAAAAGTACGTCAGCTTTTCCTCGTACTTTCCGGCCACCTTGATAAAATCGTTCATCTGCTTTTCCGGCACAATCAGGTAGTCGGTCATGCCCGAATTCCGGGTCGTGACGAATTGCAGAAAATTATGTGTTTTCTTGAATTGGATAAGCTCCGTATGACTGGCATGTACAAACACGATTCCCGGAATGGCTGGTACCAGACAACGCTTCTTCTCGGTTTTTCCATGGACGGTACGGACGGCATAGATTTTGGCTATAAAGAAATCCACTCCTTTGGCCGAAAGCGTTTTTTCGGCCTTGGCTTCATTTTTATACGCTCTCATCACATACCAATACGGTATGTTTTTGTTTGTGTGATGATAGTCAGACATGGACAAAGGTGCATAAACTTAGTTCTTCTCAAACAGAGTATCTTTTTGAGAACCAATAAATTACAACGGTACTTTTTAAAAAAGTACACGTCTTCCCCATATATAATTATCCGACACGGAAGTACATGTCACTCCCCTGCCTGCAAAGTTGCATAATAAATTAAATTGCCTGAAAAGTCAAGAGGATATACCTCTAGTTCTTCTCAACAGTGATATTCTATTGAGAATAAGCGATTTACGTATGATTTTAAAGTTAATCTACGCATTCTTGCATGTTTGTCTTTTTTGCCCGTCGCCAAAGGACCGGCTTTCAGGACTTCCCCTTCTTATAATGTTCCCCGTGAGCTGCCTTCTGCAAAAGTGTTGCATCGCACATCTCCCCATTACAAGATTTTATCTATTTGCAAAAATAAGCATATTTTTTATTGTAACAAGTATCTGCCTCGATTTTATCACAAAAATTTCGGTGTATCCTAATCTGCTTCTTCTCCTCCCCAATGCGGTCACGCGCCTCATCCGCTGTCAGAAGTCTTCCCGATTCGGCTTGGCATGTGCTTTCCGGTAGTCCATGGGCGTCATCCCGTGGTGCTGCCGGAAAAGCTTGTTCAGGTAGCAGGAGTCGATGTATCCCATGCGGCTGGCTATCTCCTTCACGCTCATGCGGGTGCCCGTAAGCAACTCCTCCACGCGCTTCAGGCGGTTCTTGGAAACATAAAGCCGGAAATCCTCCCCGAAATTCCGCTTGAAGAATCGTCCGATGTAGGTGGGCGACAACTGAAAGCGGGCGGCCAGCGCTTCCAGACGGAGCTCATCGGGCTGGTCGATGTGCTGCTCGATGTAAAGCAGCAGGTTCCGGGCCTTGTCACCTTCGGGTCCCACTCCCGTTTCCGTGGCATCCAGTCCCCGGGCAGCCAGCAGGATGAGGCTGTTCACATAGTTCGACAACAGCATCTCGGACAAGGCACGCTTGCCGGAGGCTTCTTCCACCAGCAGTTCCATGAGCCGACGGATGGCCTCCCGGTCGGCCTGAGCCGGCTGCATCCGGAACCCCGACTGCACCTCGAGCGCGCGCCCCACGTAGTGGCCGATGCTGTCGAACACATAATTCTCCGTAAAGCGGATAAACACATAACGGCTGTGCGTGCGGATGGTGTACACGTGTATCCGGCTAGGCGGAATCAGGAAAAGGTCGCCCGCCTCGTAGGTATGACACTCCCGCTCGCTGCCCACCGTATGGGCACAGAAAGTGCCGCTCCCCTCCAGGATATAGGCCATCTCAAAAAACGAGTGCTGGTGCTCCCCGATTGGAAATTCATCGTGCTCCCTCAAAAGAATCTCCACCTGCTGATACAGATTTTCCTTCCACATAGTCGTATTCTTCATGATTATAGCACAAAAATACAATATTAATCCCTCACTCCTTCCTAACTTTGCAGCGTTTTTTGAAAATAATTAAGACACAGACTATATGGAAAAATTTAGCTGGAAAGGACATGCTTCCATGCTGGGAGCCAATACAATGTGGGGGCTGATGTCGCCCATGTCCAAACTGCTGATGGCCGGAGGGGCCGTCACACCGCTGGTCGTTACGGACTTGCGTATCGGAGGAGCCATGGTATTGTTCTGGATTGCCTCCCTGTTTCAGAAACCGGAGCACGTGAACCACAAGGACTTGATTACGCTGTTTTTCGCTTCCCTGTTTGCCATCGTGTTCAATCAGGGTTCGTTTATTTTCGGCGTGAGCCTGAGCTCGCCGGGCGATGCGTCCATCATCACTACAAGCATGCCGCTCTGGGCCATGGTACTGGCTGCCTTTATCCTGAAAGAACCGATTACCGGAAAGAAGGTGCTGGGTATTGCCTGCGGTGCGGGAGGTGCCTTGCTGCTTATCCTGGGAAGCAGTCAGAACCAGCCGGCTGCTTCTTCTGCCAGCCACACGGCCATCTGGGGAGATTTGCTGGTGTTGTTCGCCCAGTTCTGCTATGCCTTCTACATCGTGCGCTTCAAGGACTTCGTAAACAAATATTCGCTCATCACCATCATGAAGTGGATGTTCACCTATTCCTTCATCTGCACACTCCCCTTCTCGGCCCGCGACCTGATGAATGCCGACTGGGCCGGACTGCAAGCCACTGAAATCGGCAGCCTTATCTTCATCGTGGTAGGGGCCACCTTCATCAGTTACATGCTGATTGTGGTGGGCCAGAAAAACCTCCGTCCGACGGTAGCCGGCATGTACAACTACATCCAGCCACTGGTAGCCTGCATCGTAGCCGTATGCTGGGGCATGGATTCCTTCAACCTGACGAAAATCATTGCCGTGGTACTGATTTTCGGTGGGGTCTATCTGGTTACTTCCAGCCGCAGCCGGAAGGAAATGGAAGCCTATCAGCAGGCACAATCTGCAGAAGAAAATTCGTAAACGTCTTTTTCATTCGCATATTCCCTCATTTTTCCCTACCTTTGCATCCATGCGAAAAAAGGAAAAATGAGGATTTCTTTTAAACCTACCCGCCATGCCAGAAACTAATATATCTCATACCTGCCTGCTCTGCATGGGCTCCAACCTGGACGCCCGGCTTCACCTGAAGAATGCGGAAGAGTCGCTGCAACGGCTTTTCCCGGGAATTGAATGGGGGGAAATCGTGGAGACACAACCGGAAAGGATAAGCAACCCGCAACCGTTTCTGAACCGGGCGGCCCGTATTCATACCTCACTGGCCATGACGGAAGTACGGAGTTTACTGAAAGAAATCGAACAGACCAACGGCCGGACACCCCAAAGCAAGGAGGAAGGACGCATCCCTCTCGACATCGACTTGCTGACCTACGACCAGCAGGTGCTCAAACCCTTGGACTTGAAAAAAGAATACGTACGCCGGGCCTTCCTTCACGCCAGTTTCACATATCCCAGCCGGGTATAGCGTACCCCATGTGATTCATAGTGCGACATCACCTTGGCCGACAGCAGATGCAGGAACTGTTGCGGCTCAATCGCCCGGCTGCGACAACTCAGCACATTGGGACTCAAGCTACGGGCACGGGCCTTGACAAGAAACGTGAAACGGTTGCCGTCGCGGTCGGCCGCCAGCACGTTCTGGTCGACAAAAAAATCAGGTTTATAAGTATCTACCTGCAACCGCACGTGAAGCACCGTCACCTGCAAATCTTTCAACGTATCGCCCACCTCCCGCACAAACCGACTGACGGAAGCAATGCGCGGCTTGCGCACGGTCAGTTCAAAATGTACCACGGCAAAACGTTTGGCCAGCTCCACCATGCGTTCGTACCGCGGATTGTGCGGCTCAAACTTGTTGGCCAACCAAAGCATATACGAAGGGTCGATGTAATAAATCTCTGCCAGGTGCTTTCCTTTGTATTTGCCGAAAGGCATCAGGTCGTCCAGGTTGCCATAATACGGTTCAAACCGTTCATTGTCGGCCATTTCCAACTTCACATTACAATTCTGCAACATCGAGAAGGCACGGGCCGAAGCGACATCCAGCGTCACGCCCAGCGTACGGACAAAGAGATAGGACGGAGGAGAAAGAAATTCGCGCCACAGCGCATAATACGGGCGATACTCGGTCGCCATGCTGATAAGATAGGCTCCATTGTCACGCGTGCGCCCACGGTTGAAAAGTTCCAATTCCTTTTGTACTTGTGCGGTAATTTCCATGTCTGCCTCCTCTTTGAAAGGCAAGATAAACAAAAAGAATCAAAAATGCAAGTTTATACAAGCAAAACGGGAGGAAAACGTCCGAAAAACGCTTTTCTCCCGTCAGATGGATATGGAATTCTAACAATTAATTGTCAAAGAATAGCCTTTACGGTTTCCAGCATACCCTTTTCCTGAATGCTGTCGAGGTCTTTCTTCACGGCTTCTGCCAATCCCGGAATCAGGTTCAGGTCTTCGCCCCAGATAGAAGTGGCCCCCAGCACACCTTCCGCAATCTTGGCCGTATCGCCCGTAGCCCACAACTGTTTCAGCAAGTCCATAATTTCCGGTGCGTCGTTGGGAACGATTTCAGCCCCGTCGGCACGTACGCCTCCTTTATAGTAAGTGATGATGGCCGCCAGTCCCAGTACCAGTCCTTCGGGCAGTTTGCCCTTACGCTGCAAGTACGTTTTCAGTCCGGGCAGGTCACGGGTCTGGTATTTCGGGAAGGAGTTCAGCATGATGGAAGTCACCTGATGGTCTACAAACGGATTGTTGAAGCGTTCCAGCACGTCGTGAGCAAATTTCTCCAGTTCCTCTTTCGGCAGGTTCAAGGTTTCCATCAGTTCGTCGAACATCACCTTATGGATGAACTTGCCGACCACCGGATGCTGGCAGGCATCGCGCACGATGTTGATGCCGGAAAGGTATGCCACCGGAGAGAGTACGGTATGCGGACCGTTCAGCAAGGTTACCTTCCGTTCGTGGTACGGTGCTTCCGACGGTACGAACAGCACGTTCAGTCCGGCCTTGTCAGCAGGGAATTCGGCAGCCACTTCCTTCGGTGCCTCAATGACCCACAAGTGGAAGATTTCGGCTTGTACCACCATGTTGTCGTCATACTGCAACTTTTCCTTGATGGCGTCGATGTCCTTGCGCGGAAATCCCGGAACGATACGGTCGACCAGCGTGGCATATACGCCGCAAGCCTTTTCAAACCAGTTTTTGAAGCCGTCGCCCAGGTTCCAGAGTTCGATGTACTGGTAGATGGTTTCCTTCAGCTTGTGCCCGTTCAGGAAAATCAGCTCGCACGGGAAAATAATCAGTCCCTTCGACATATCGCCCTGGAAAGTCTGATAGCGGTGATACAATAGCTGCGTCAGTTTGCCGGGATAGGATGAAGCCGGCGCATCATCAAGCTTGCAGGAAGGATCGAAAGCAATGCCCGCCTCCGTCGTATTGGAAATCACGAAACGCATCTCGGGTTGTTCGGCCAGTTTCAGGAAATCCGAGAACTGGTGGTACGGATTCAAGGCACGGCTGATGACGTCAATCATCGTCAGGCTGTTCACGGCCTCTCCCTTTTCCAGTCCCTGCAGGTTGACATGATACAGGCAATCCTGAGCATTCAGCTTGTCAATCATTCCCTTCTCGATGGGCTGTACCACTACTACACTGCTGTTGAAATCGGCTTTTTCGTTCATGTTGTAAATAATCCAGTCCACGAACGCACGGAGGAAATTCCCCTCTCCAAACTGGATGATTCTTTCCGGACGGACCGTCTTTCTGGCGGTCTCTTTGTTCAATGCTTTCATACTATTTCTTTAATCACAAAAATGTTGTTCTGTCGCCCATTTACGGGAATCCGTCGTGCAAAAGTTTTTCCTACGCACAGGCAACCTGGTGTTTTTCAAAGGATTACATTTACTTTCGCGAGATAAATCTTCATAAATGAGTGTTGCAAAGGTAATAAATATTTTGTTATTCCAAAGAAAATTTCTACTTTCGTGTTCGATAACGGGAAGACAATCGATATTTTATATTTCCCAACATAAATAAATTGTAACCTTACTGTATAAGACAATTCTACAAATATTAAAAACACATTCTGTCATGAAAAAATTTATGGACGAGAACTTCCTGCTGCAAACAGAAACCGCACAGGAACTATACCACAACCATGCGGCCAAAATGCCGATTATCGACTATCACTGTCACCTGAGCCCGAAAATGGTGGCCGACGACTACCGGTTCAATTCTATCACCGAAATCTGGCTGGGAGGCGACCATTATAAATGGCGTGCCATGCGAAGCAACGGCGTGGCCGAACGCTACTGCACCGGCGATGCATCCGACTGGGAGAAATTTGAAAAATGGGCCGAGACGGTTCCTTACACACTCCGTAATCCGTTGTACCACTGGACGCACCTGGAACTGAAAACGGCTTTCGGCATCGACAAGATTCTGAATCCGTCTACGGCCCGCGAAATCTTTGACGAATGCAATGCCAAACTGGCTACTCCGGAATATTCCGCCCGCAACCTGATGCGCCGTTACCACGTGGAAACGGTCTGCACCACCGACGACCCGGTGGATTCACTGGAATACCACATCGCTACCCGTGAAAGCGGTTTTGAAATCAAGATGCTGCCTACCTGGCGCCCCGACAAGGCCATGGCCGTGGAAGTGCCGGCCGACTTCCGTGCTTACGTGGAAAAACTGAGTGAAGTGAGCGGTGTCAGCATCTCCTGCTTCGACGACATGGTGGAGGCCCTGCGCAAGCGTCATGAATTCTTTGCCGCACAAGGCTGCAAGCTGTCCGACCACGGCATCGAAGAGTTCTATGCGGAAGACTATACGGATGCTGAAATCCGCGCCATCTTCAACAAGGTATATGGCGACACTCCACTGACCCACGAAGAAATCCTGAAGTTCAAGTCGGCCATGCTGGTGGTATTCGGCGAAATGGACTATGAGACGGGCTGGACACAGCAGTACCACTACGGCGCCATCCGCAACAACAACACGAAGATGTTCAAGCTGCTCGGTCCCGACACCGGTTTCGACTCCATCGGTGAATTCAACACCGCCAAATCCATGTCGAAATTCCTCGACCGCCTGAACACGGAAGGCAAACTGACCAAGACCATCCTCTACAACCTGAACCCCTGTGCCAACGAAGTGATTGCCACCATGCTGGGCAACTTCCAGGACGGCACGATACCGGGCAAGATTCAGTTCGGTTCAGGCTGGTGGTTCCTCGACCAGAAAGACGGCATGGAGAAACAGATGAACGCCCTCTCTCTGCTGGGACTGTTGAGCCGCTTTGTGGGCATGCTCACCGACTCCCGTTCGTTCCTCTCCTATCCGCGTCACGAATATTTCCGCCGTACGCTCTGCAACCTGCTGGGCAAGGACGTGGAAAACGGAGAAATTCCGGCCAGTGAGATGCCGCGCGTACAGCAGATGGTGGAAGACATCAGCTACTACAACGCCAAGAACTTTTTCCAGTTCTAAGCCTTCACATTCAGCAAGAAAACGCATAAAAACCCTTTGCAAGGCCGTTCCTTTCAGGACGGCCTTGTTTGATTTCTGTCTTTTTTTCCGTATCTTTGCGTTCCTTTAGCAAAAAAGAAAAGAGATGAAAGTACAATTCATGAGTCTGGCAAGCGGAAGCAGCGGCAACTGCTACTACCTGGCTACCGACCACACCGCCATATTAATCGATGCCGGCATCGGCATCCGTACCCTCAAGAAAGTGTTCAAGGAGCGCATGCTCCACCTGGAAAGCATACAGGCCGTACTCGTCACCCACGACCATGCCGACCACATCAAGGCAATCGGCCACCTGGGAGAACGGCACGGCATCCCCGTCTATGCTACCCACGAGATACACGAAGGCATGCGCCGCAGTTACTGCATGACCGAACGGCTGAGCCCGGAACGCACGCATTTCATCCAGAAAGAAGAAGGCTTCACGCTGGGCGACTTCCACGTCACCTGCTTCGAAGTGCCGCACGATGGGACCGACAACGTGGGCTACTGCATCACGGCAGGCGACAAGACCTTCTCTTTCCTGACCGACATCGGCCACATCACCCCGACGGCTGCACGCTATATCCAGCAGAGCAACTACCTGATACTGGAAGCCAACTACGACGATACCATGCTGAAAATGGGTCCTTATCCACAGCACCTGAAGGAACGCATCGCCGGACCCAACGGGCACATGAGCAACCACGAAATGGCCGACTACCTGAGCAACCATTTCCCCGAGGGACTGAGATACCTGTGGCTCTGCCACCTGAGCAAGGACAACAACCACCCGGAACTGGCTTTCAAGACGGTGGAGCTGGCTTTCCGGCAGAAAAACATCACCGTGGGAAAGGATGTGGAAGTGATTCCCCTGCGACGCACTACCCCTTCCGAGATGTACGTCTTTGACTAAAGCCGCCAGCAAGAAACAACAAAAAAACGAGTTGCGCCCTTTTTCCCACAGAAGGAAGAAGGGCGCAACTCGTTTTTCTGTATCTTCACCGATGAATCAGCGCAGTCTTTCGTATGCCTTGACCAGCATCTCGTCCTTGCCGATGGCGCGGATAGCCAGCCAGTTCAGAATGATGCTCACCAGCGGCAGACAGACAGACCACGAAGGCATGAAGCTGTAGTCATCGAACGCCTTGTCGGGGTTCACCACGAAATAAACCAGCACCAGGTAATAGCCAATCAGCACGATGGTATTGAAGATGGTCAGACGAATCTGTAACATCCGTTTCCGATAGAGGAAGATGGTGCCCAGGGCTACCACAGCCGCCACCACCAGCACGGCAAACAAGGCCCACGGTGTATAGTTCACGTTGCCGTCAGGAAGCGTATAGCTCAAGTTCGTCATTTCGCAAATGTTCTTGTCGGTATAAAAGCTTCCCACGGAAGCAGACATCATCACCACCATCAGGATGGCTACGACCAGCAAATAAACGGTCTGTATTCTCTGTATCATATCAATTGTCAATAAAAGATTTTCAAACGCAAATGTCATTCTGAGAGGCACGGTTCTTGCCGGCTGCACTCAGAATGACAAGCCCGAATGCACGTATGCATTCCTAAATTCTTTACAATAAGGATTACTGCAATTTTTCCTTTTCCTTTGCAGGGTTTCTATAATAAACCTTTCCTTCGATGTACTCCTGTGTAGCGATCAGTGTCGGTTTCGGGAGCTTTTCGTAATAGCGAGAAATCTCAATCTGTTCTCTGTTTTCAAACACCTCTTCCAGGTTATCGTTATAGGAAGCAAACTCCTGTAATTTCTTGGAAAGGTCATTCTTCATCTCTGCAGCAATCTGGTTGGCACGTTTGCCGATGATAGCTACGGTTTCATAGATATTGCCTGTGTCCTCACAGAGTTCCATCAAATTACGAGTAACGGTAGTTGTAGGAGCGTTTGTTTTTTTGTAATCCATAAGTCCTTATTTATAATTATACACGTTTATTATTCATCTTCACCGGTAGAAATGTACTTGCTCACGTCGGCAAAAATACCTTCCACCTCTTTCATGTACTTGCTTTCCGGAAATTCGTTCTTGAAGGCGTAGTATTCGTCCACGGTCTCGCGCATACGGTCTTCCCGCTTTTCGAGCACACTCTCCTTGGCCATGTGATACTTGGCCCGGAGAATCAGGATATACAGGTCTTCCCGCAACCGCGTGTAGGGATATTCCTTCAGCACGTTCTGTGCCGTCACGATGGAAGCCAGGTAGTTGTTACCCGTACTGCTGTACACCGAGTTTCCGGAATAGGAACCCAGGTCGTAGTAGAGTTTTGCCGAAAGATATTCCTTCTCTACCAGCTTGTCCTGCAATTCGAAAATCATGTTCTGCGCAATTTCTTTCCGCGAACTGGTCGGGAAATATTCCATGAACATCTGCAGTTCCTGAATGGCCTTGTAGGTACTGCTTTGGTCCAAACGCGGTTCCGGTGTATCCAGATAAAGTGCCTTTCCACTGAAGAAACGGGCCAGTTCAGTATAGGTACCCCGCGGATAAGTCGTATAATAAGTATTGAAATAATGCGAAGCCGTCACATAGTCCCCCTGGTTGTAGTAAGTCATTGCCAGCATGTACAACGACTCTTCACCATTGGCCGTACCCTTCAGAATAGGAATCAGTTCCTCCAGAATGGTAGCCGCACGCGAATTCTGTCCCTTGGCAAAATAAGCCTTTGCCGCTTCGTATTTGTATTCGTAGTCAGTGCTCTTCAGCACCTTATTATACTCTCCACAGGAAGACAAGAGTCCCGCAGAAAGGAGGGCCATTGCAATATATTTCTTCATATTTATCAAGATAGTTGCGCAAAATTACTCTTTTCCAGCGAATAATGCAACTCCAAGACGTTTTTTAATGTAATTTTTCAGGATGTGCAAAGGGATGTGTAAAATAATATGTAATTTTACACCAATTTTCAATTCACCAATTTCCTGATTTCATGAATTTCGAACTCATATCCGACTATCAGCCCACCGGCGACCAGCCGGAAGCCATCGCCCAGCTGACCGAAGGCGTCATGCAACACGTACCCGCACAGACTTTGCTGGGGGTCACCGGCTCCGGAAAGACTTTCACCATTGCCAATGTCATCAAGAACGTGAACAAGCCGACCCTCATCCTGAGCCACAACAAGACGCTGGCCGCACAGCTCTACGGGGAGTTCAAGAACTTCTTCCCGCACAACGCCGTGGAATACTACGTGTCTTACTACGACTATTACCAGCCGGAGGCATACATCCCTTCGACCGACACCTATATAGAAAAGGACTTGGCCATCAACGAGGAAATCGACAAGCTGCGGTTGGCGGCCACCTCGGCCCTGCTCTCGGGACGGAAGGATGTCATTGTGGTGTCGTCCGTGTCGTGCATCTACGGTATGGGAAACCCGGCGGACTTCTACCACAACGTCATTGACATCAAGAAGGGGAAACTGCTGGACCGCAACGTGTTCCTGCGCCGACTGGTGGACAGCCTGTACGTGCGCAACGACATCGAGCTGAACCGTGGCAACTTCCGCGTGAAGGGGGATACGGTGGACATCTCCCTGGCCTATACCGACAGCGTGCTCCGGGTGATGTTCTGGGACGACGAGATAGACGGCATCGAGGAGATAGACCCCATTTCGGGGCATCGCCTCGGCACGTTCGACGAATACAAGATTTACCCGGCCAACCTCTTCATGACGACCAAGGAGAGCACGCTCCGGGCCATCCACCAGATTGAGGATGACCTGACGAAGCAGGTGGCCTACTTTGAGGAAATCGGAAAGCCCTACGAGGCCAAGCGTCTGTATGAACGGGTGACGTACGACATGGAGATGCTGCGCGAACTGGGGCACTGCTCGGGCATCGAGAACTATTCGCGCTACTTCGACGGACGCGAACCGGGTACCCGCCCCTACTGCCTGCTCGACTTTTTCCCGGAGGATTTCCTGATTGTCATCGACGAAAGCCACGTCAGCGTGCCCCAAATCCGGGCCATGTACGGCGGCGACCGGGCCCGCAAGACGAACCTGGTGGAATACGGTTTCCGGCTCCCGGCTGCCATGGACAACCGCCCGCTTACGTTTGAGGAGTTCCAGCAGATGGCCAAGCAGGTGATTTACGTAAGTGCGACTCCGGCCGAATACGAGCTGCAACAGAGTGAGGGCATCGTGGTGGAACAGGTCATCCGCCCCACGGGACTGCTCGACCCGGTCATCGAGGTACGCCCCAGCCTGAACCAGATAGACGACCTGATGGAGGAAATCCAGCAACGGGTGGAAAAGGAAGAGCGCGTGCTCGTCACCACCCTGACCAAACGCATGGCCGAGGAGCTGACGGAATACCTGCTCAACCACGACGTGCGCTGCGCCTACATCCACAGCGACGTGGATACGCTGGAACGTATCAAGATTATGGACGACCTGCGACAGGGCATTTACGATGTGCTGGTGGGGGTAAACCTGCTGCGTGAGGGACTCGACCTGCCGGAAGTGTCGCTGGTGGCCATCCTGGATGCCGACAAGGAGGGCTTCCTCCGGTCGCACCGCTCGCTCACTCAGACAGCCGGACGTGCCGCCCGCAACGTGAACGGAAAGGTCATCATGTATGCCGACCACATCACGGACAGCATGCGGCAGACCATCGACGAGACCAACCGCCGACGGGAAAAACAGCTGGCCTACAACGAGGCACACGGCATCACGCCGAAACAGATTACGCGCTCGCGCAACAATGCCCTGCTCGACATCGAACGGTCTTCTTCTGCCGCAACGGCCGACAGCAAGCCGAAAGCTCCGAAGGCATACACCGAGACGGAAGCCCAGCTGCATGCGGCAGCCGACCCGGTGGTACAGTACATGTCGAAGGAACAGTTGCAGAAGAGCATCGACCGCACCCGCAAGCTCATGCAGGAAGCGGCCAAGAAGCTGGACTTCATCGAAGCGGCACAATACCGCGACGAACTGCTCAAGTTGGAAGACCTTTTGAAAGAGAAAAACTGATATTTCGTTATTTCTGACACATTTTTATGAGTTTTGATTTATTATTCATACTTTTGCGCAAATAATCAAAACAAACAGAAAATGGAACAGATTACGAAGATTGTACAGGAGATTAGTTCGTTCTTATGGGGATGGCCCATGATTGTCTTGCTGCTGGGCACGCACCTTTACCTGACCGTCCGGCTGCGATTTCCCCAACTGCATATTCTCAAGGCCCTGCGCCTCTCCGTCAGCAAGGACCGGGAGGCCGGCGGCGACGTGAGCCAGTTCGGGGCGTTGGCCACTTCCCTGGCAGCGACCATCGGCACGGGCAACATCATCGGTGTGGCGACGGCTGTGGCCCTGGGCGGACCGGGTGCCGTGTTCTGGTGCTGGCTCACAGGGGTGTTCGGCATGTCGACCAAATATGCAGAGGGACTGCTGGCCGTAAAATACCGGGTGAAAAATGCGTCGGGCGAGATGATTGGCGGTCCGATGTACGCCCTGGAACGCGGACTGGGCATGAAATGGCTGGGCATCCTGTTCTGTATCTTCACTGCACTGGCGGCTTTCGGCATCGGCAACACGGTGCAGGCCAATTCCATTTCCTTATTACTCCATGAATCCTACGGGGTATCACCTCACCTGACAGGTATAGCAATGAGCGTCCTGACGGCCCTCGTGGTCATCGGCGGCGTCAAAAGCATCGCCAGAGTGTGCATGGGACTCGTTCCGCTCATGGCCTTGCTCTATGTGGGAGGCTGCATCTACATCCTGATGGTGAACCATGCCTACCTGGGGGCTTCCATCCGCCTCATTTTGGAATCGGCTTTCTCGGCCCGTGCGGCGGGCAGCGGTTTTGTGGGCACCACGGTGATGATGGCGGCCCGCTACGGCATCGCGCGCGGACTTTTCTCCAATGAGTCGGGACTGGGGTCGGCTCCCATCGTGGCGGCAGCAGCCCAGACACGCAACCCGGTGCGCCAGGCACTGGTTTCTTCCACAGGTACCTTCTGGGACACAGTGGTTATCTGTGCCCTGACCGGACTGGTACTGGTGAGCAGCATCCTGGCCTATCCGGACATCGACTACACGAGCGACGCGGCCCTGACCAAGATGGCCTTCGCGAAAATCCCCTACGTCGGCACTCCCATCCTGTCGTTCGGCATCGTGACCTTTGCCTTCAGCACCATCCTGGGCTGGACGTATTATTCGCAGAAGGCCGTGGAGTATCTGGGAGGTCGGAAAATCATGCGGGCCTACCGTCTGCTGTGGATTGTGATGGTGTATGTGGGTTCCGTAGTCAACCTGTCCCTCGTGTGGAACTTCGCCGATGTGGTCAATGCCCTCATGGCCATTCCGAACCTTATCTCCCTGCTTCTGCTCTCGGGCGTCATCGTCAGCGAAACCCGGAAGTATCTCTGGAACGACCGCCTGAATGATTATCACGAGGAGTAGGATTGGGATTCCCAAACAGAGAAATTGCTCCCCTAAAAAGCGCTTCGACGTTTTGTATGTCTCTTCTGAAGACACAAAAAACCCCGAGGACTCTTGCAAGTCTCCGGGGTTCTCAGAAAAGGTCAAAAATATCTTTTATTTATTTTGCTTCGTTCAAGTCGATACCTTTGTTGCGCAGTGTCATGGCCATCAGACGTACGTAGTTTGAGTACTGCTTTTCATCCAGTGTCTGTTTCATCAGCTTCAGGTTGCCGTATACAGCCTTGCGAACTTTTTCCTTGTTGTCAGTCTTTGAGGAGTTGGCACGGGTCATTTCCTGCTCAAAATAGTCGCAAATATCAGCTACTTTCTCGTGCTGGGTAGATGACAGATTCAGATACTTAGTCAGTTTAGACTTGTTGATTGAACCGTTCCACTTTTCTGCATTGCTGTTGCCCTGCACACCTTCTGCAAACATAGAAACTGAAAAAGCCAATGCGGCTACCAATGTTAATCCTAATCTTTTCATACCTTTAAAATCTTTTACCTAAAAACTTTGTTACCTAAATAATTCTCTAGTTTAGCTCGAGCTATTTCTTTTTACCGATGCAAAGATAAGTATATGTTGAACAACATAAAAACAAAGCAGAAGAAAAGTTGCCTTTCCCCTATCATTTATTGACGTACATCAAGAAACAGATATCAAAATGAACAAAATCTTCATTATTTTGTAATATATCGCCTCATTTCTTTCCATATTCATTACTACTTGCAGACTGTTCGACAGGTTAGGCTCCACAAAGTAACAACAAGTAAGTATCCTTTATCCAAATGCGAACTTCTGCCAGCCCCTCCTGTCCGTATGCTCACGCGACAACCGACGAAGAGTCTTTATGGCATAAAAAAAGCCCCTGCGCTGTGCAGAGGCTTTTCTTTATTTCAAGACTTATAATTTCTTGATTATCCACCGAAGTTATCATACATGATAGAAGAGCTTTCAACGCCCAGGCTATCCAGCATGTTAACCACAGCTTTTGACATCGGACCAGGACCACACATGTAGTATTCGATGTCTTCCGGAGCTTCGTGGTCTTTCAGGTAAGTGTTGTACATTACCTGATGAACAAATCCCGGAGTGTACTTCACGCCCGCTGCATCGGCTGCCGGATCCGGACGGTCGAGTGCCAAGTGGAAGTGGAAGTTCGAGAAGTCTTTTTCCAGCTGCAGGAAGTCTTGCAGGTAGAACACTTCGTTCAGCGCACGGGCACCATAGAAGTAGTGCAGTTCGCGGTCTCTTGTGTTCAACGTACGAGTCATGTGCATAATCTGTGCACGCAGCGGAGCCATACCGGCGCCACCACCGACCCAGATCATTTCCTTCTTTGAGTTGAAAATCGGATGGAAGTCTCCGTAAGGACCACTCATCAACACCTTGTCACCCGGTTTCAGGGTAAAGATGTAAGAAGAAGCGATACCCGGCATCACATCCATGAAACCGCTGCGGTCGGGTTTGAACGGCGGAGTAGCGATACGTACGGTCAGCATGAATACGTCGCCTTCAGCCGGATAGTTGGCCATAGAGTAAGCACGGATGGTTTCTTCTTCGTTTTTACACTTCAGGTTAAACAAACCGAACTTTTCCCATGCAGGCAGGTATTCCTTACCGATAAGGTCTTTATCGATATCCTTGTTGTAGTCCATTTCATATTTAGGAATCTTGATCTGTGCGTAAGAACCCGGGATGAAGTCCATGTGGGCACCCTTAGGCAACTGCACCTTGAATTCCTTGATGAAAGTAGCCACGTTCTTGTTGGAGATAACGGTACATTCGTATTCCTTTACACCCATTACAGATTCAGGCACCTTGATAGACAGGTCACCTTTCACCTTCACCTGGCAACCCAGACGCCAGTGGTCTTTCTGCTGCTTGCGGCTGAAGTGGCTCACTTCAGAAGGCAGGATTTCGCCGCCTCCTTCAATCACCTGACACTTGCACTGTCCGCAAGAACCCTTACCACCACAAGCTGAAGGCAAGAATACGCCGTTAACGGCCAATGTGTTCAGCAACGTAGAGCCGGATTCTACTTCCATTTCCTTATCGCCGTTGATAGTCAGTTTCACGTTGCCGGAAGCCACAAGGAAATTCTTCGCTACCAGCAGGATGACTACCAGCACCAGAATAGTCACCAGGAATACTCCAATGCTCGCTAAAATAAAATTCATATCCATTGTCTTATTCCTTTCCTATTAGATGTTCAAACCAGAGAAACACATAAATGCCATTGCCATCAGACCTACAGTGATGAAAGTGATACCCAGTCCTCTCAGCGGAGCAGGTACGTCAGAGTAAGCCATTTTCTCACGGATGGCAGCCAGACCGACGATGGCCAGCATCCAGCCGATACCTGAACCCAGTGCGTAAGAGACAGCATCACCGATGCCACCGATGAACTTCGGGTCGGAAGGAGTCAGGTTGATGCGCTGCTGCATGAACAGAGAGGCACCCATGATGGCGCAGTTCACGGCAATCAACGGCAGGAAGATACCCAGCGAAGCATACAGCGAAGGGCTGAAACGCTCCACAATCATTTCCACCAACTGTGTAATGGCCGCGATAACGGCAATGAAGAGGATGAAGCTCAAGAAGCTGAGGTCAATGCCCAAAATACCGTCGGCAGCCAGTACCTTCGTCTGGAGCAAATAGTTGACCGGCAAAGTCACCACCAGCACGAAAGTTACAGCAATGCCCAGACCGACAGCTGTTTTCACATTCTTCGATACCGCCAGGTATGAACACATACCCAGGAAGAACGCGAATATCATATTGTCCACAAAGATGGAGCGGACCAATAAACTGAAAAAATGTTCCATAATGTCTTTCCTTTACTTGTTATTCCTTATCTTGTAATTCAGGATGCTTCGCACGCTGGTACCATATCAGGCAAGCCACGATAATCAACGCCATCGGCGGCATCAGCATCAAGCCGTTGTTCACATAGCCGAACTCCTGGATAGCTGCATGGTTCAGGACATTGAAACCCAGCAACGTACCTGAGCCCAGAAGCTCACGGATGAAAGCCACGATGACCAGAATCTTGGCATAGCCCAGTCCGTTGCCCAGACCGTCAAGACAAGATTCCCACGGGCCGTTTGCCATCGCAAACGCTTCCAGACGTCCCATCAGGATACAGTTGGTGATAATCAGACCTACATATACTGAAAGCTGGACACTTACGTCGTAGGCAAAAGCCTTCAGCAGTTCGCTTACGATAGTCACTAACGCAGCAACGACCACCAACTGTACGATAATACGGATACGGTTCGGAATTGTCTTGCGGATTAATGAGATGACCACATTCGAGAATGCGGTGATAATGGTTACCGAAAGTCCCATCACGATGGCCGGTTCCAGTTTGGAAGTAACGGCAAGTGCCGAACAAATACCCAACACCTGTACGGTGACCGGATTGTTCATGCTAATCGGGGTGGAGAACACTTCTCTATTCTTGGCTGAAAATAAATTTCCCATATTATATTTCCCCTCCTATTATTCTTTAGCGGTTAAAAACTTGGTATAGTTTCCCATGCAGTTCTTCAGCATCTGTCCTACGGCCACTGAAGTAATCGTACCTCCGGAAATACCGTCCACCTGGAACTCAGGCTTGTCAATCTTCCCGTTCTTTACGACATCCAGTCCGATGGCATCTCCGTCCAGCACGTTCTTGTCCTTGAACTCATTCTGGAAATGTTCGGTAGCGATTTCCGCACCCAGGCCCGGAGTTTCTGATGCATGTGAGAAATAAGTGCCATACACGGTGTTCTTATCCTCGTTCAAGGCTACATAGCCCCAGATGGCACCCCACAATCCCGTACCATAAACGGGTATAACATACTTCTTCTGTCCGTCTATCTCGCAGACGAAAAGATGGGCTTCTCCCTTTTCCTTATATGCTTTCTCATATCCGGTAACGAAGCTGCCTTCGTATGGCTTCAGCGAACCGTCTTCAGCCACCAGCATGTCTTCTTTCACCACTTCGGCAAATTTGGCTTCCGCATCTTCCACTTCACGGATACCCAAAGCCGAAAGAATCTGTTTTTTCGTATCCAACTCTACATTTTTTCCTTGCAGGTCGCGCAAAGAAGAGTTGACGAAAGCCAGCAAGAATGCTACGATAACAACCATTACCGAAGCATAAATGATAGTATAAGAGTTACTATTGGTATTCATTGTATTTTCGGTTTTTATTTGTTAGACATAGCACGTTTTGCACGACGCGAAATATTGTTCTGCACTACCACATAGTCAATCAGCGGTGCAAAGATATTCATCAGCAGGATAGCCAGCATCATGCCTTCGGGATAACCCGGATTGAGCACACGGATGATGATGGCCATGGCACCAATCAGGAATCCATAAACGTATTTACCGTTCTCCGTACGTGAAGAAGTGACAGGGTCGGTCGCCATGAACACGGCACCAAAACAAAAACCACCCAGGCACAGATGTTCATACCAAGGCATGTGAGCCACTGCGGTATCCGGTCCCCATTGGTTGAACACCCAACCCATCACGGCACCACCAACGAATACTGACAGCATCGTTCTCCAGCTTGCCACGCCCGACCATAACAGGATAACGGCACCGATAGCAATGGCAATTACGCTCGTCTCGCCGATAGAGCCCGGAATCAGACCGGTCACCATATCCCACGAGAAAGCAGGGCACTCGGCAACCTTTGCCACACCTAACGGAGTAGCGGCTGTCAACCCGTCCACAGTCTTGCCCAAACCGAAAATGCTGTCGCTGGATACCCAAACGGTATCACCAGACATCTTGGTCGGATAAGCGAAGAACAGGAAAGCACGGGTAATCAACGCAGGGTTGAAGATGTTCATACCTGTACCACCGAATACTTCCTTGGCAAAGATTACAGAGAAAGCAGTAGCTACGGCCAGCATCCACAACGGACACTCAACCGGCACAATCATCGGAATCAACATACCGGAAACCAGGAAACCTTCCTGAATTTCTTCCTTCTTCCACTGGGCTACCACAAATTCGATACCCAGACCTACCACGTAGGATACAATGATTTTCGGCAGTACAGCCAGGAAACCATAGCCGAACATTTCGATGAAGCTACCTTCTACATTGGTAGCATGGAAATGCTGGTAACCTACATTATACATACCGAACAACAAGGCCGGTATCAGCGCAATCACCACGAACGACATGATACGTTTGCTGTCTATCGCATCGTGGATGTGCGTACCTGTCTTCGAAGTAGTGTTCGGAACAAACAGGAATGTTTCAAACCCGTCGAACACAGAACGAAAAGCATGAAATTTGCCTCCCTCTTCAAAGTTAGGCTTTATCTTATCGAGATAATTTCTTAACGCGTTCATTTATTAATAATCGTTTTAGTTAGCATTAACACATTTCACGGCGGAGCATGTCGAGTCCGTCGCGAACAATACGCTGCAGTTCCATCTTTGAAGAGCAGACAAATTCACACAAGGCAAAGTCTTCCGGAGCTACCTCGTAAATACCTAGTGCTTCCATACGGTCGATGTCGCCCGCAATGATGGCCTTGATCAGGTATTCCGGCAGGATATCCATCGGAAGTACGTGGTCGTATTCGTTCGACATGATCATGTGGCGTTCACCACCCTTCACACGTGCATCCAACACATATTCTTTCTTCTTGCCCATCATCCAGCTGAAATAAGAATGGCTGGTACTGAAATCGTTCAGACGCGGCATGATCCAACCCAGCATTTCGTGTACGTCGCTTCCTTCCGGAATCACGGTCACCTGGCTGTGGAAGGCTCCCAGATAACCGTTGGCAGTAATCTGCTTTCCGGTCAATACGTTACCGCTGATATAACGCAAAGCCTTGTCCGTAGTTACATTGTTGGCAAATACACCTGTCAGCAGGGCACCTACTTTCAGCTTCACGTAAGCAGGTTTCAACACTTCCGAACCAGTCACTGCCACAGTACGGGTAAAGTCTACACGTCCCGTATTGAACAGCCGGCCAATAAAGATGACAGCCTGCGGATCAATAGTCCATACTGTTTCACCCTTGTTTACCGGAGCAATGTGGTTAATCTGCACGCCGACGTTACCTGCCGGATGAGGTCCGTCAAACACATTGACTTCCACATTCTTTGCCTGCGTCAAAGCAGGTGACTTCTGGTTCACACTGATACTCAGGTATGTCTTGGCCATCTTAGCCAACGCATCCAGTCCAGTCTGGAAATTCGCTTCTTCGCCAGAAAGCGCCAGTTCAAATTCTGGAGCCAGCGGGTTCGTGTCGAATGCAGACACGAAGATAGCACGAGGTGCTACAGTCGGATCGGCCACTACGTCATACGGACGCTGACGGACAAAGGCGAACAGACCGGCATTCAGCAACACGTCCTTTACGGCAGCCCCGTCGAGAGAAGCTACGCTCTTCTTGCCGAATTCTTCGAAGTCCTGTTCCGCAGCAGCCTGTACGGTAATGCTCATCACCTTACGTCTTGCTCCACGTTCCACGCTTGTTACTACGCCACTTACCGGCGAAACAAATTTCACTTCAGGATGATTCTTGTCTACAAACAAGGGTCCTCCGGCCATGACATATTCCTGTTCCTTCACGACTACCTTCGGAGTCACGCCTGTAAAATCATCGGGACACAGTGAATAGAATCCCGGCTCCTTTACAGCCACCACTTGTGCAGCAGCCTTGCCTTTCAGGTTTATGTCTAAGCCTTTACGCAATTTAATTAAATTTGCCATGTTAGGTTATAAAAAATGGTTTTCTATTTTGCGTGCAAAATTAAAGAAAAAAGAAGTGAAAAAAGAACATTTGCCCATCGAATTAGAGAAATATTTCTTTATATCGTGGGCAAATGTAAAATCTACATGACAAAACGGCGATTCTGTCACCTGGAGAAAGCAAAAATTTCCTTAATATCCCTTATGCTGATATAAATTGGGATTCATGCCGACCACCTTTTCGGGGATGGGAAATACCGTCGTATACCCGTTTTCTTCCCCCGGAAGCTGCGGACGGTCGCTGTAGGCACGGGTAAAACGGCCGAAGCGGATGAGGTCTTGCCGCCTCCATCCTTCCCAGGCCAGCTCCCTCATACGTTCTTCCAGCAGACAGTCGAGGGTGGCTGTCTGCGGAGGCATCCCCACCCGGCTTCTCACCCGGTTCAGCTCGGCATCGCCGTTCTCTCCGTTGCGCACCTTGGCCTCGCTCTGCATGAGCAGCATGTCGGCATAGCGGAAGAGCACGATGTCATTGTCCAGCAGTTTCCCGTCTTTGAGGGCCGTCGGGTCGACCTCGTATTTCTTCATCCGGGCTCCGGCGGTCTTTTCCCAGGGCTGTCCCGATACGTCAAGGGCTACCTTCCACGGCTCATACACCAGCGGGGTCACTCCGTCGTCGAGCATCACCTGACGGCCTTCCAGGTCGTTCACCGGACCGGCAAAATAGCAATAGTCAAATCGGGCATCCACCTGCGGCGTGTCGTAGCCGAAAGCTTCCAGCACTTCCTTTGTGGCCGACGCTCCGTTTTCCCCTCCCAGTCCGTAAGCTTTGGCATGGTTGTAGTGGCGCGAGCGGAACAGGTAGATAAACTGGTTGGCATACAGTGTCTTGTCCATGGGAATCACAAAGATATTCTCTTTCGAAGACTCGTTGAAGACCGCAAAATTGGCCGTATAGTCTTCTTCCAGGCTGTATCCGGCAGCCGCCAGTTTCTCCCCATAACGGCACACCGTCTGCCAGGCATTCAACGACTGTCCGTCCACTTCGAAAAAGAGCGATTTCCCGTCCGGACGGCTTCCGTCGGTCCAGTCGTCGTCGGCATAGACTTCGGCATTCAGGGCCAGCTTGGCCAACAGGAACCAGACCACCGGACGGGTCACCCTTCCATAATAGACTCCCGGCTGATTGCTCCGTTCCAAGCTCAGGAAAGGTTCGGAATCCATCAGTTCTTTCACGATGAAATAGAACACCTTAGACCGTTTTTCCTGAACAATCTCTTCAAGTGCCGGACTGCTCTTCTCAATGAGAGGCACACTGCCGAAAAGGTCCATGATATAATAATAAAACATCGCCCGCAAGGCCCGCACTTCGGCCACCAAAGGAGCCACCTCTTCCGTGGGATGCGCCGCCGAAAAAGCCTGGATTTTCTCCAGCGAGCCGTTGCACAGAATCACCGTGCGGTACAGGTATTCCCAAGTGGCATAAATGGCCTCGTTGTTCACTCCCCAGCGATGCAGGTACAAGCCCTGCCAGAATCCCCCGTCATACCAGTCGCCTCCGCGGGTAGGCATCATCGCCTCGTCGGTGGTGAAGGTATTCAGGTCGTATATGCCCCGCCCGGTGCCTTGCAGTCCCTGACTGTCGACATAGCCTCCCACGTAGTTGTACAGCGAAAGCACCCCGTTGCGCTGCACGTCCGACAGCGTGGAATAGGCCGTTTCCTCGTCCAGCCGGTCCTTGGGACTTTCATCGAGATAAGCACTGCAGGAAGCACCGGCAAGGAGGCTGAGAGCGGCAGATATAAAAATATATATTCTTTTCATAACAAGCGGTTTAGAAGTTAAGACTTAAACTGATGATATAGGTTCTTGAAAGCGGGTAAGTCCGTTTGTCGTCCACCCCGAAAGTCTCGTCCACGAGCGTGGAATTGATGAGCGGAGTCAGTCCCGAATATCCGGAAATGGTTCCTAGGTTGTTGACGGTCAGCGCCAGTCGGGCCCCGTGCAGGTAACGCGTTTTCCGGAGCGGAATGTTCCATCCCACGGTGAGGTAATCAAAGTTCACGTAATTGCCGCTTTCCAGCCAGTAGTCCGTAGCCGTGAGGTCGCGTATGTTCCGTGCCGGAGCCTCCGCCAACACATTGTAGTCAGGCAGGCTGTTCATGTTCATATACGTCAGAGACGTTCCGTTATAAATCTTGTGCCCGAATGCCCCGTTTATCTGCAGCGACACATCGAAACGCTTGTACCGGAAACTGATGTTCGAACCCAGCAGCGTCTTGGGGGTAGCCTGTCCGGCCACATAACGGTCTTCCCCGTCCTCCAGGTTCACGCCTCCCCCGTTCAGGTCGGCAATCTGATAGGTGTATCCCCCCTTTCCGTCCGGCACAAGTCCCTCGCAATGCGGCAGATAGAAAACTCCCAGCGGTTGTCCCACAATCTGATACACAATCTGGTTGTACCCACCGTGCAGACCAGCCCCGTTGAGTCCAGCCAATGCCGTATACTGTGCCGCACTGACCTGTTCCCCTTCATAGATTCCGCTCAGCGACAGGAGCTTGTTGCGCTGGAACGTCACATTGGCGTTGATATTCAGCTCCATATCCTTGGTACGCAGCGGAGTCAGACCGATGGAAAGCTCCGTACCGCTGTTCCGCATGGAACCCAGGTTGGCCAGCAGTTTGTTGTAGGCAAAGGGAGGCACACTCACGTCATATTGATACAGCATATCCCGGGTTTTGGAAAGGTAATAGTTCACCGAAAGCAGCACACGGTTGCCGTAGAACCCCATGTCCACCCCCGCATTGAAGGTCGACTTCACCTCCCATTTCAGGTTCGGGTTGACATTCTTCAGGCTTTCATACGTCACAATCGGCGAGTTGCCCACCGGTGTCACCCCGTTCGGCCGGACCAGTGACAGGGTGGTGTACGAATCAATTCCTCCCTGGTTGCCCGCCAGTCCGTAGCCCATCCTCAGCTTCAGGTTGTCTATCCAGCGATACGGCCGCATGAACTTCTCCTGTGTCACGTTCCAGGCCACAGACACGGCCGGGAACACGCCCCATTTGTGGTTCCGTCCGAACTTGGAAGAAGCATCCGTCCGCAAGTTGGCCGTCAGCACATAGCGGTCGTCGTACGTATAGTTCACCCGTCCCAGGAAAGACACCAGATGCGGCTCTTCGTAATAAGAGCCTGTTCCCTCCCAGGGACGCAGGGCCCCCGCCTGCAAGCTGTGATAGCCCATCGTATTCGATGAAAAATTGGTCGTGGTCGTATAAAATCCCTGAAAGCGGTCTTTTTCCACTTCCCCCAGGGCCAGCACATCCAGGAAATGCGCTCCCAGCTTCTTCTGGTACGTCAGCATGGCATTCCCCAGCATGGACTCCGCCCTGCGGTTGCCCCGGTAAGCCTGTCCGTTGCCCCACACCGTGGTCGGCAGAAACTGTGCATTCTCCGTCGTGCTGTACGTATAAGAGCCGAACAGCACCATCTTCAAATCCTTCCACAGATGGAACGTCAGGCGGGCATGGGCACTGAAATAAGAAGTCTCCTCCCGGTTGTCCACGTCCATCCAGGCCAGCGGATTCGTAATCTGGCTGGCCGTCGTAATCTGGTCCCATCCTCCTGTCTCCGGATTGGGAAAATCAGGGAAGGTAGGATTGAAAGCCGCCGCCGAATAGAACGTCTTCTGCAAGTCGAACAGCGTGCGGTCGCGCCGCATGGAGCCGAACAGCCCCAGCTCGCAGTCAATCAGTCCGTCGAGCATCTTCTGCGACATATTCATGTTGGCCGTAAACAGTTTCATGCCTTCGTGCTGGATCACTCCCTCCCGGTTCTGGAAGCCCAGCGACACCCTGTAATTGGAAGCTTCTCCTCCCCCATAAAATGCGATATTGTGGTTCTGCTGCAAACCCGTCTGTTCGATGGCCTTCTGGAAGTCCGTATCATACCCCTTGTCGAGGATGCTCCACCCGTGTTCCGCCGCCAGCCGGCGATACTCCGCCCCCGACAGCATATCCAGTCTGCGGTAGGCATGCGAGATTCCGAAGCTGCCGTTGTAGTTGACGCGCGTCTTCCCCGCCAGTCCCTTCTTGGTGACGATGTTGATGACGCCCGAAGCCCCACGCGAACCGTACTGCGCCGTCTCCGACGCATCCTTCAGGATGGTAAAGGTCTCGATGTCGGCAGGATAGACCGAAGCCAGCATCGTCAGGTCGCCCAACACCCCGTCCACGATAATCAGCGGGTCGTTGCCGCTGGTCAGCGAAGTCGTTCCCCGCAGACGCACCGACTCCAGCGCCGCCATCCCGTTGTTGCTCTTCAGGATGGTAAGGCCGGGCACTCGTCCCTGAATGGCTTCCAGCGGGTTGGTAATCAGCTCCCGGTTCATCTGTTTCTCCGTAATCTGCTCCACCGAGCCGGAAATGTTTTTCAGACTTCCACGGGCATAACCAATGGTATAAATGGAATCAGGCGGCAGGTCTTCTCCGTTCTGTCCCTGTACGCAAAAAGGGAAACCGCCCCACAAACATCCCAGGAACCACATGCTGCACAGCGCCTGGGAAACCGGTCGTGTCTTGTTCATAGCACACTGAATTTAAGGTGAAAAGGGCGCGAAGATACCCGGTATCTCCTCGCCCCGTCAAAATGACTCTTTTCACAAAGAAAAGATTTTTTCCGCAATAAAACAAGCCAGGGGACGGTTATTTCCCCCGGCTCGCTTATTTTTCTTCCGCAAACATCGGATCCCATGCCGGAAGCTGTATCGGCTTCTGCTTGAAAATGTCGAGCACTTTCTTCGGCACGTATTTAGTTTCCAGTACCAGGCGGAACATGTATTCATTGAACCATTCGTCGGTCATGATCAGGTGTCCCTGATAGCCGGCAGAAGGGCCCCAGCTGTTTTCCACCATCCATTTTTTCGGCTTTCCGTGCTCATCGAGGTCGACAGCCATCAGCGTCATGGCATGAGCCGACATGCTGGCGAAAGTCTGGATACGCTGCTTCTTGTCCATGCCGAAAGTGGTGCCCATCAGCGAATCGAAATCATAATTGTGCACGTCCAGCAGTCCGCGGTTGCTGTCCATCTGGGTCACGTCGCTGGAGAAATACATCCGGGTGCTGTCCTTCAGTGAGGCGATGGCCATCTCCTTGATTTCCTCCACCGGCAGGTTCACGTACGTCCAGTTCTTCCCGTCGTAACAGTGACGGTCGTAGGCAATCTCGTAGCACTTATAGTATTCGCGCGACGGGTCGTTCATCACCATCACGTAGTTAGTCAGCAGGTTCTTGTCGCCATACTTCTCCAGGAACGACATCGGTGTGTGATGCTCTGTTTCCACCACCTTGCCCTTGCTGTCCTTGCGCACGTAGTCGAACGAAGTCGGCGGCACGCCCAGGGTCAGTGCCAGCATCCGGTAGACCGTACCCAGCATCTCTTCCTTCCGTTTCTCAATGACTGCCGTCTTTTCGCCTTTGGCCGACAAGTCTCTCAGTTCCAGGCCGAACTCCTTCAGTTTCAATCCAATCAATGACGACATATACGACGTATGCTCACTGCTGTACGTTTCCGGCATGGCCTCCTTGGGCACCAGTCCGTACTTCGTCACGATGTCGGCCACCCCCGTAAAGGTACCTCCGTCGCTCAGCGGATGCTTGAACAGCCATTCCACCGTCTGGTCGCTCATCGGCTTGCCCGCCGTTTCAATGACCCCCTGCAGGAAGAGGTTGGACTTCTCCAGCTGGTCCCAGAAGAAACAGTACACCTGCGAGAACTCCAGTCCCGGCAGGTCGTATTTGGCAATGGCCTTGGCCCGCATCACGTTAAGTCCCGTAAACAGCCAGCAGCGGCCCGACGACTGCTGGTCGGTGATTCCCTTCGACTCCACCTTGATGGAGAAATCGGCGTTCACCGCCTGCTGGTTTTCCTGGTTCAGAGCCAGTTGCTTGATGCTGGTACCGCCCAAGGCATTGCGAATCGCCTTGTCGGCTGCTGTATTCTGATAACTGCGCTGAATTTCCTTCAGCATTTCCGGAGAGATGCCTCCATTCTGTGCCTGCAATGTCAGCCCGAAAGCCATCAGGCAGGCAGCCAATGTTACGTGTTTCTGGTTCATTATATTTTATGGTTTTAATGAGTTCATTTCTTTTCCTTGGCCGGACGCACAATCTTGTAGCCGATGCACGCCACGAAGATGCTCATCAGCGGACTGAGCAGATTGAAGAAGCAGTACGGCAGATACACCAGCGTAGGCACGCTCAAGATGGTGGCCTGCGTCATGCCGCACGTGTTCCAGGGAATCAGCGGACTGGTCACCGTCACGGCATCTTCCGTCGTACGGCTCAACAAACGCGACTCGTATCCATTCTTCTGGTAAATATCCTTGAACATGTTTCCGGTGAGGATAATCGAAATATACTGGTCGGCCGTGGCCAGGTTCAGAAACAGGCCGGAGGCCACCGTAGCCGCCACCGTCCCCGCCAGCTTATGGGTCAGGTGTACGAACATCCGCGTAATGCTGCCCAGCATGCCGCAGGCCGTCATCGCCCCGCCCAGGCACATGGCACAGAGAATCAGCCACACCGTGTCCATCATGCCGCCCATGCCGCGGGTGGCAATCAGTTCCGTCAGTTCCGGACTGGAGGCCTGCACGGACGTGCCGCCCGACAAAGCCAGCAGCACTCCTTTATACAACGCTTCGGCACCAGACACTCCCTCGCCGGCCACCTCCCGCAGCACGTCGGTCTGAAACACCAGCATGCAGACCACAGCCAGTGCCGTCGACACAAACAGCGTGATGATGGACGACACCTTCCGGGCAATCAGGATACCCGTCACTACCGGCACCAGCAAGACCCAGAAGGTAATGTGGAAACGTTCGGCCAGTCCGGTGGTAAACACCGCCATCTGCGAACTGTCCATGGCCTCGTGCGAAAAACCGGCCACCGTAAAAATCGCCAGGGCAATCACGATGGAGGGCACCGTGGTGTACATCATGTAACGGATGTGCGTGAACAGCGGGGTGTCCGTCACCGACGAAGCCAGGATGGTCGTGTCCGAAAGCGGAGACACCTTGTCGCCGAAGTACGCCCCCGACACGATGGCTCCGGCAATCCAGCCCTCGTCGAATCCCTGTGCCTTGCCGATGCCCATCAGGGCAATGCCGATGGTGGCTATCGTGGTCCACGAGCTGCCGGTCATGACCGATACCACGGCACAAATCGCACAGCACGACACCAGGAAAAATTTCGGATGGATAATCTGTACACCGTAATATATCAGCGTAGGTACTACGCCACCCAGCATCCAGGCTGCCGACAGCGCACCGATAATCAGTAGAATAATCAGGGCGGAACTCACCCCTGCAATGTTGTTCACAATGGCATGCTCAATATCTCTCCAGGCCACCCCGTAACGCCCCATGCCCATGGCGGCACACAAGGCCGTCGTCAGCAGCAGGCAAATCTGACTGCCCCCGCCCAGCGCATCGGCTCCCAGCAGGCGAATGGTGAAAAAAAGCAGGACCACCAGGACCAATACCGGCAACAACGAGGCCAGCGGAGAAGGAATTTTCAGTTTCTGTGTCATTTCGTCAATCTATGTTCAACAATCTATGGTTTCCTAAAAACGGCACAAATTTCCGAATATTTTTTCAAATATCCGCATAAATTCTATTTTTATTTGCATTTTCAATGTAAAAATGAATAAAAATAGAATTTTATTACCGCAAAAACAGAAAAACAAAGCTTTCTGCAAAACTTAAAAACTGCTAATAACCCTTTCCGATGTCCACTTTCTTCATCGGTTATTTGTACTTTTGTTCACTAATTGCTGAAAAAATAGATGAGTAGATTCACGCGCATAAAACAAGCCATACGCCTCACGGTCATTTCCGCACTGATTCTTTATTTCGGCCTGATTGCCCTGTTCAGCCTTCCGGCAGTGCAGCATCGTGTCAGTACGTATGCGGCCCGTGAGCTTTCCCGGCTGGTGCAGGCCGAGGTCCGCATCGGCAACGTCGACCTGGGCTTGCTGAACCGCGTGGTCATCCAGAACGTGCGCATCAAGGACCGGCAGGGAAAAGACCTGCTGGGCATCTCGCGTTTCTCCGTCAAGATAGACATTCCCTCGCTTTTCCGCAAGCAGATTCGCATCAGCAGCATCCAGCTGTTCGGTCTGGACGCCCGTCTGAGCCGTCCCACTCCGGATGCCCCGCTGAACTGTCAGTTTCTCATCGACGCCTTTGCTTCCAAAGACAGCACGAAGCAGGAAAGTCACCTCGACCTGCGCATCAACTCCATATTGATTCGCCGCGGACAGGTGCACTACGATGTCCTCTCGGAAGCGGTCACCCCCCGGAAATTCAACTCCAGCCACATCGGCATCAGTGAGCTTTCGGCCACCCTCTCCTTGAAGGCCTTGCAGAAAGACTCGCTCAACGCCCAGATCCGGCGCATGAGCTTCAACGAACAGAGCGGCTTCCGCCTGAAGAAGTTTGCCCTCAAGGTGACGGCCAATCCGCAGGGCATCTACCTGCAGGAGCTGACTCTCCACCTGCCGTCTACCTTCGTGTGCATCGACACGCTGTCGGCTACGGGCAACCTCAAGGACCCGCACCTGCTGACGTCGCCGGAGAATCCGGTGAACTACATGGGCAACCTGCGGGCCTCTGTCACACCGGCCGACCTGTCGTATTTCGTCCCGGCACTGACGCACTTCCAGGACTCCATCCACATCGACGCGACGTTCCGCGGCAAGGGACGGCAGTTCCGCTGCACCCACTTCTACCTGGCCAGTCCCCAGAAGGAGCTGATTCTGCGCGCACAGGGGATGATGGACGCCAATCAGTCTGTCAAGTCACCTTATTTCTTCGGCGAAATCACCCAGGCCGATGTCAGTGAGAAAGCCCTTCCCTGGCTGTTCCACAACCTGAAAGGGGCAGAAACGAACCTGCCCGACCTCATCCAGCGCCTCGGATTCATCCAGTTCCAGGGCGACGTGTCGGGCTATCCTTCACGCATCACCGCCCACGGCACCGTCAAGAGCCGTCCGGGACAGCTCAACGCCAACGTGACCATGCACACCGACACGCTGACCTTGCAGAAAAGCTACTCGGGACGTATCTCGACCCAAGACTTCGAGCTGGGGAAACTGCTGGCCAAGGAGGAACTCGGGAAGACCTCGTTCGACCTGGAGCTGAAGGGACTGCAATACCGCAACAACCAACTGGAATCGCACATCAAGGGAGAGATTTCGTCTCTCGAATACAACCATTACCAGTACCAGCACATCGCGCTGAACGGCGACTTCAAGCCGGGCGGGTTCAACGGACACCTCTCGCTCGACGACCAAAACGGGAAAATCACCATGGACGGGAGCTTTGTCACCAGCCAGGCGGTACCCGACTTCAACCTGCGTGTGAAAGTGCGCGACTTCCGTCCGTACTCCCTGCACCTTACCAAAAAATACGAAGATACTGACCTCTCGCTCAACCTGACGGCGGACTTCTCCGGACATTCCATCGACGACATGCGGGGAAGCATCCACCTCGACAGCCTGCAGGTGCGCACCCCCGACGAGGCCGGCAACTATTTCCTGCCTCACCTGCAAATCAACGCCACGCAACCGCAGGCACACTCGCCCGAGAAAGAAATACGCATCACCTCTCCTTTCCTGAACGGGAGTATCCAGGGGAGATATGCCTACCACACCTTGCTGAAAAGCATCGAGAAAGTCATCCGCAAGCACCTGCCTTCGCTGTTCCCGGAAGCAAAAAGCCGGAAGGGCGCCGAACCGAACAACCAGTTCCGCTTCCAGTTCCGCATGGAAAACAGCGACTTCCTGTCGAAGGTGCTCCACGTACCTTTCGACCTGCAGATGCCGGCCATCCTCAATGGCCAGTTCAACGACAGCCTCTCGCAGATGCGCATCAACGGCTACCTCCCGCAGTTCAGCTACAACGGCAAGCACTATGAGTCGGGGGCCCTGCTGTGTGAGACGCATCCCGATGAACTCCAGTTCCAGGTGCGCGCCAGTACCCTGATGAAGAAGGGAGCCATGTTCAACCTCTCGCTCCTCACCCGGGCCAAAGACGACAAGCTGCACAGCACGCTCTACTGGGGCAACAACACCCAGCTCACCTACAGCGGCAAGATTGATGCGGTGGCTTCCTTCAGCCAGGACCCCCGCCACAAAGGACTGCACACCCGCGTGGACATCCAGCCCAGCCAGATTATCCTGAACGATACCACCTGGCACATCCACCCGGCCAGCGTAGACATTGCCAAAGACAGCATCGAGATACACAACTTCCTCTTCGAGCACCGCGACCAGCACCTGAAAATCCACGGGCGGCTGGGAAAGGCCGACACGGACTCGTGCCTGGTAGACCTGAAGAACATCAACCTGCTCTACCTCATGGACATGATCCAGTTTCATGCCGTGCGCTTCGACGGGGGCATCAGCGGAAAGGCCCGCCTGCTCCACTTGCTCAAAGACCCGGTCATGGAGGCCCGGCTCGACGTGAAAGACTTCTCGCTGAACCAGGCGGTGCTGGGCCGTGCCGACATCCTTGCCTCGTGGGACAAGGAACTGGGGGGTGTCCGCCTGAACGCGGACATCCGGCGCGATGCGGACTGCACCACCGGCGTCACGGGCTACGTATCGCCCAAGCTCAAAGGACTCGACCTCCACATCAAGGCCGGAGGTACTCCCCTGGCCTTCCTGCAACCCTTCGTGGAAAATATTTTCAGCAACGTCAACGGAAAAGCGTACGGCGACGTGCACCTCTTCGGCCCCTTCGCCCAGCTCGACCTGGAAGGCGAAGTCAGGGCACAGATGCGCACGAAGGTCAACATCCTGAACACGACGTTCATCGCCTCGGCCGACTCCGTACACATCTCGTCCGGCTTGTTCCGCTTCCCCAATGTCCGCCTCCAGGACCCCGAAGGACATACCGGACGGGCCGACGGGGAACTGCGGCACACCAAGCTGAAGGACCTGAGCTACCGTTTCCGCTTCCAGACCGACCGCATGAAGGTGTACGACACCGACCACGAGACTCCCGACTTCCCCTTCTACGGACGCATCTATGCCACGGGCGATGTCCTGCTCCGGGGAGGCGACGGGCAGCTGAACGTCGACGGAGAAGTACGGGCCGACAACCAGACGGCCTTTGTCTACGTGCTGGGCACTGCCGCCGAAGCCACCAACTCCGGTTTCGTGACCTTCGTCGACCGTACCCCGCGCCGCCAGCAGGCTGCCGTCAAGGCCGAGGTCTACCACCCGCTCAACCGCCTGGAGGACGAAGAGGAAGACGACACGCCGACGGCCATCCATATCAACCTGCAGATAGAACCTGCCGAACGGGCCAACATGAAAATCATCATGGACCCCACGGCCGGCGACTACATATCGGCTTACGGAACCGGCAACCTGCGCATCAATTTCTTCAACCAGGGCGAGTTCCAGATGTTCGGCAACTATCACATCACCGAGGGAATCTACAAGATGAGCATGCAGAACGTCATCCGCAAGGATTTCACCCTCCAGCCCGGCGGCACGGTGTCGTTCAACGGCGACCCGCGGGCAGCGAACCTGAACGTGCAGGCCGTCTATACGGTCAACTCCGCCTCGCTCAACGACCTGATAGCCGATGCGTCTTCTTCCCGCGGCAATGTCCGGGTGAACTGTCTGCTGAACCTGACAGGCAACCTCACCTCGCCGAACCTCAGCTTCGGACTGGAACTGCCTACCGTGAGCGACGAAGACCGGGAACTGGTGCGCAGCCTCACCAGCACCGAGGAACAGATGAACACCCAGATTATCTACCTGCTGGGCGTGGGCAAGTTCTACACCTACGACTATGCCAACAACACCGGGCAGACCGATGCCACCAGCTCGCTGGCCTTCAGCACCCTGTCCGGACAGCTGAACAACATGCTCTCGCAGGTCATCAACAACCAGAACTGGAACGTGGGCACCAACCTCACCACGGGTGAGAAAGGCTGGAGCGACGTGGAAGCCGAAGCCATCCTGTCGGGCCGCCTGCTGAACAACCGGCTCATCATCAACGGCAACTTCGGATACCGCGAGAACACCTTGCGCAACACCAACTTCGTGGGCGACTTCGAGGCCATCTGGCTGCTCACCAAGAACGGGGAGTTCCGCCTGCGTGGCTACAACCAGACCAACGACCGCTACTTCACCAAGTCGACCCTGACCACACAGGGTATCGGCATCATGTACAAGAAGGACTTCATGAACTGGAAAGAACTGGTCGACTGGTTCCTCCGCCGCCGGAAAGCGCGCAGCAGCAAGCAAGAGAAGGACGACAACGACAAATATGTCCAGAAAGAAGCCGACCTTCCGGCTGCACAGAAAAAAAGAACCTCCAACGAAAAACAATTACATTAGAATATGGAAAAGACGTATTACCTTCCTGCCGAATGGCACCCGCAGAGCTACATACAGCTCACCTGGCCCCATGCCGACACCGACTGGGCCTACATGCTCGACGAAGTGGAAGACTGCTTTGTCTGCCTGGCCACTGAAATCGCCAAACGCCAGCCGCTGCTGCTCGTGGCACCGGAATTTCCGAAAGCCCTGGCCGACTTTCCCTACCGCGACCGGATTACCTTCGTGGAGTGTCCCACCAACGACACCTGGGCCCGCGACCACGGCTTCATCACCCTGCTGGAACGGCACACCGACCCGCTGCTGCTCGACTTCTGCTTCAACGGCTGGGGCATGAAGTTCGCCGCCTGCAAGGACAACCTCATCAACAGCCGCGTGTTCAAGAGCGGCGTGCTCAACGGCGACTACATCAACTGCCGTGACTTCGTGCTCGAAGGGGGCTCCATCGAAAGCGACGGAAAGGGCACCCTGCTCACCACCTCGCCTTGCCTGCTGGCTCCCAACCGCAACGACACGCGCTCACGAAAGGACATCGAAGCCTACCTGACGGACCGCTTCAACCTGCGGCAGGTGCTCTGGCTCGACTACGGCTACCTGGCCGGCGACGACACCGACAGCCACGTGGACACCCTGGCCCGCCTCTGCCCCGACCATACCATCACCTACGTGCAGTGCCTGGACAAGGACGACGAACACTACGGCGCCCTCCGTTCCATGGAAGACCAGCTCAAGACCTTCCGCACCCTCGAAGGAGACCCGTACCGCCTGCTGCCGTTGCCGATGCCCGAAGCCATCTACGACGAAGACGGACAGCGGCTCCCGGCCACCTACGCCAACTTCCTGATTATGAACGAGGCCGTGCTCTACCCCACCTACGCCCAGCCGGCAAACGATGCCCGTGCCGCACAGGTGCTGGCCGAAGCCTTCCCCGGACGTGAAATTGTGGGCGTGGACTGCCGGGCCCTCATCCAGCAGCACGGCTCCCTCCACTGCGTCACCATGCAATATCCTGAATCCGTTAAAAACGACATAGAATCATGAAACGAACCATCCGCGTCGGCCTCGTACAGCAGTCCTGTACCCCCGACCTCAAACAGAACCTCGAAAAGCTGCACCGCAACATTGCCTCCGTGGCACAGGCCGGTGCGCAACTGGTTGTACTCCAGGAACTGCATAACACACCTTATTTCTGTCAGACGGAAGACACCGGTCTGTTCGACCTGGCAGAGCCCATCCCCGGTCCTTCCACCGGCTTCTACAGTGAGATAGCCGCCGCCTACCACATCGTGCTGGTCACCTCCCTGTTCGAACGCCGTGCCGCCGGACTGTATCACAACACCGCCGTGGTTTTTGATGCCGACGGAAGCATCGCCGGCAAATACCGCAAGATGCACATCCCCGACGACCCCGCCTACTACGAGAAGTTCTACTTCACTCCCGGCGACCTGGGCTTCGAACCCATCGAGACCTCTCTCGGCAAACTGGGCGTGCAGGTATGCTGGGACCAGTGGTATCCTGAAGGAGCCCGCATCATGGCACTGAAAGGGGCCGAACTGCTGATTTACCCGACCGCCATCGGCTGGGAGAGCAGCGACACCCAGGAAGAGAAGATGCGCCAGCTCGGTGCCTGGGTCACCGTACAGCGCGGCCATGCCGTAGCCAACGGACTGCCCGTCATCGCCGTCAACCGTGTGGGACTGGAACCCGACCCGTCCGGACAGACCAACGGCATCCTCTTCTGGGGAAACAGTTTCGTGGCCGGCCCGCAAGGTGAAATCCTCGCCCAGGCCAGCAACCTGAAAGAAGAGAACCTCGTGGTGGAAATCGACATGGAACGCAGCGAGAACGTACGCCGCTGGTGGCCCTTCCTGCGCGACCGCCGCATCGACGAGTTCGAACAGCTCACCCGTCGCTTCATCGACTGACCGACCGATTTTCCGACATAAAAAAAGGATCATTCCCCAAGGGGAGTGGTCCTTTTCTTGTATGCGGAAAAAAGTGCCTGATACCGCACTCCTCACGATAGTTTTTCAAAAATACGTCCAAATCGGGGTTTTTATCCGTACCATCAGACAAGTATTTATTTTTATAATTGTACAGAATGAAGCTCAAATCCGGCCTTTTGCAGCCGTAGCCTCCCCTTAACGTCTTTCCCAGAAACTCGGAGTCAGCAGCAGCAATACGCCGAACAGTTCCAGACGCCCGATCAGCATCATGAACGACAGCAGCCATTTCGCCAGATCCGGCAGCGCACTCCACGAGAACGCCGGACCGAACGCACCCAGTCCCGGTCCCACGTTGCCGAGGCTCGACACCGACAGACCGAAAGCCTCTTCCAGCCCCACTCCCATGCACATCAGCAGCAGCCAGCACACGAAAATGCAGAAGAAATAAAACAGCACGAAAGTCATCACCGTGGCAATGGTCCGCTGCGAAGCCGCCATCCGGTTCAGCTTCACCGGCAGTACGGCACGGGGATGCATCAGCAGGTGGAACTCATTCTTCACGTTGCGCAACACCACGAGCAGACGCACAATCTTGATACCTCCGGCCGTAGACCCGGCACAGCCTCCCGCCACCATGGTATACATCAGCAGCATCCACGTGAACGGTGCCCACAGGTTGTAGTCGTCTGTGGCAAACCCGCACGAGGTATGAACGGAAGCCACCTGGAAGAGCGATTTGCGGAAAGCCTCCTCCAGTCCGTAATGGTTGTGCCAGTAGAGCGACCCCGTAATCAGCAGGGTCACCGCCCCGATGGAGATGAGGTACAGCCGGAACTCCTCGTCCTTGAACAAATGCTTGACGCGTCCCGTCATGCACATGAAGTACAGCGAGAAGTTCACTCCCGAGAGCGTCATGAAAATGGCAATCACATATTCTATAAAAGGTGAATTCCAGTAAGCCACGCTGGCCTGCTTGGTGGAATATCCTCCCGTGGCCGTCGTAGAGAAGGCATGACACACGGCATCAAACAGGTCCATGCCGCCCACCAGCAGCAGCACCGTTTCCACCACCGTAAGAATCAGGTACACCGTCCACAGCCACTTGGCCATGATACTGATTTTCGGGTGAATCTTGTCGTGCGTCACCCCCGTAGCTTCTGCCGAGAAAAGCACCTGGTTGCCCACCCCGAAGATGGGCAGTACCGCAATCGTGAAGAACACGATACCCAGTCCCCCGATCCACTGCGAGAAACTCCGCCAGAACAGCATGCCGTGCGAAAGCGACTCGATGTCGTCCAGGATGGTCGCCCCTGTGGTGGTAAAGCCCGACATCGTCTCAAAGAACGCGTCCGTCACCGAGGGAATGCCCCCGCTGATGTAGAAAGGCAGCATCCCGAAGCCCGTGAAAAGCAGCCACGTGAACGCCACGATGCAATATCCGTCGCGCCGTGTCACCCGGTTTTCCGCTCCCTTTCCCAGCAGGAGCAGCAGGCTGCCCACCACCACATTGATCAGCGTCGTATAAATAAAATAAATGTAGTCCTTCTCTCCGTAACACAGCGACACGCCGGCACACACCAGAAACATCATCGCCTCCATGAAAAGCAGCACACCCAGAATGCGGAGAATCATTTTCCTGTTTATCAGGCTATTCCCTCTATTGGCCGTCACATTGACCGTCGTCGATATAAAATCTTCCATGTATCTTCTTGCGTTTATCTTGCAAACTTACATAAAATTCTTCAATTACCGCAAGTATCCGGAAGGGAATGCAGTATTTGCCCGTTTCCTTCATTATCTCTACAGAATATCTACAGAAATCTTCCGAAGTCTGCAAAAATCCTCTTTTTGCGGAGGCTTATTTTTGGCTGTCTCACGGAAAAGAAATAATTTTGCAAAATATTTGCAATCTTATTTGCCGCGCTTACCTCACATGTTTTCATGTGACAGGTAACCGCGAAGCGTGCCCGAAACCCTACATTCTCCCCCTGATGCAAAACGAAAACAAAAGGATAGCCTACAACACCGTGCTTTTATACGTCCGCATGGGTATACTGGTGCTCATCAGTCTCTATACCTCCCGGATGATTCTGAAAACCCTTGGTGTAGAAGACTTTGGTATCAACAACGTGGTGGGAGGTGTCATCACCTTCCTGGGTTTTCTCACCAACTCGCTGGCAGGAGCCTCCTCCCGCTACATCACGTTCTACCTGGGAAAAGGCAATCTCCCGGAGCTGAAGAACATTTTCCAGAACATCGTCCTCATTCACGTGCTGTTTGCCGGGGTGGTGTTCCTCATCGGCGAAACCGTCGGCCTGTGGTTCGTGCTGACGCAGCTGAACATCCCCGCGGCCAGGGAACACGCCGCCATGTGGGTCTACCAGCTCTCCATCCTCACCTCCATGGGCAGCCTGCTGAGCACGCCCTTCAACGCGGCCATCATTGCCCACGAAAAGATGTCGGCCTTTGCCTACCTCACCCTGGGTGATGCGCTCCTGAAACTGATTGCCGTGTTCGTGCTGATTTACATCCCGGCCGACAAGCTGATTTTCTATGCCCTCTACATGTTTACCATCCAGGCATTCGACTTCACCCTCTACATTCTTTACTGCAAACGGCATTTCGAAGAGACGAAAGACATCCAGCTCCGGCAGACCGACCGGAAACTGTTCAAGGACATCTTCAGCTATGCGGGCTGGACCATGAACGGCAACCTGGCCATTTTCGGCTACACGCAGGGACTGAACATCCTGCTGAACATCTTCTTCAACCCGGTGGTCAACGCGGCCCGCGGCATCGCCGTGCAGGTGCAGAGCATCGCCAACAACTTCTGCACCAACTTCCAGATGGCCATCAACCCGCAGCTCACCAAGAGCTACGCAGCCAACCACCTGGAACGGATGCACAGCCTCGTGGTGGCCAGTTCCAAATACTCCGTCTACCTGATGCTGCTCATCTGCATCCCGCTCTCCCTGGAAGCCGACACCGTCCTCTCCTGGTGGCTCGGCAGTTTCCCGGCCCACACCAAGTCCTTCCTCCGGCTGATTCTCTTCACGAGCATCCTGTTCTGCCTGTCGAACCCCATCATCAACTCCGTGCACGCCACGGGACGGATCAAGAAATTCCAGATTGTGGAAGGCACCATCCTGCTGCTCATCGTGCCCATCTCCTACCTGCTGCTGCGGTTCACCACCCTGCCGCCGGAGGTCGTGTTCTTCGTCCATATCACCGTGGAAATCATTGCACAATATGCCCGCCTGCGGATTGTCCTTCCCCTGATTCAGATGCCGATGGACGCCTATGTCCGGCAGGTGCTCTGCAAGATTGTGCCGGTCTTCGTCCTGAGCGTGGGCCTCTCCCTGCTCGTCTACCGGCAGGCCCCCGACAACTTCATCGGCTTCCTGCTGGTCTGCGCGTCCAGCACCCTCATCCTGCTGGGCTGCATCTACCTGCTGGGACTGAGTCCGCAGGAAAAGACCATGGTAAAAAACAAACTCACTACCCTTCGTAAAAGATGACTACCTCCCACCCGCTCATTTCCATCGTGGTGCCCGTCTACAACGTGGCCCCGCAACTCGGCCGATGCCTCGACAGCATCCTCCGGCAGGACTTCCGCGATTTCGAACTGATTCTGGTCGACGACGGAAGCCGGGACAGCTCCGGGGAAATCTGCGACCGCTATGCGAGCCAGCATCCCTGCATCCAGGTCATCCACCAGGCCAACAGTGGCGTCAGCGCCGCCCGCAATGCCGGTATCCGCCGTGCCCAGGGCGAATGGATTTACTTCGCCGACAGCGACGACTGGATGGAGCACGACCTGCTTTCCACGTTCCAGTCGTACCTCACGCCGGACACCGACCTCTACCTGATTGGGGCCGCCATCGAATACGACGGACACACCACGTTCGTCACGCCCCACGCACACCGCTATACGCGCATGGACGAAGCTCTCGTCTACCTCTACCAGAAGAACCTCGTGGGGGTTCCCTGGAACAAGCTCTTCCGGCGCCGCATCGTGGAGACGTACCACCTCACCTTCTGCGAGGCCCTCAACAGCTACGAAGACGAACTCTTCAACCTGGAGTACTGCCAGCACGTCACCTCCGTCAGAACCATTCCCTACCACGGCTACCACTACCTCACCACCTCCAACGACCAGAGCCTTTCCAAACGGATTCTCACCCACAAGGAGCGGAAGCACGTGGCCGGACTGCTCTACGACGCCGCCCGGAAAATCTCCGACAACCCGGACTACGTGGCCTACCTGGGACAGAAATACGCCTTCCACATCTACGACTCCGTGGAAATCTACTACAAGAAAGCCTGGCCGGCAGGCATCACGCGGGCCGAGAAGCGCGAATTCCTGCTTCTCTGCTACACCCTGCTGCACGAAAACGATTTCTGCTCGCAGTTCTTCCCGCCCAAACGGGTGTGGGTGCTGAAGCTGATTTTCCTGTGCAAGCACGCCGCCTACATCCAGCTGGCTTTCCAACTCGACCTTTTCAGAATCAAACTATCAAAATGGTTACATCATGAAAGAATATGATTATCTCATCGTCGGCTCCGGCCTCTTTGGAGCCACCTTTGCATACAGGGCCCGGAAACAAGGCAAGAAATGCCTGGTCATCGACAAACGCCCCCACCTGGGAGGAAACATCTACTGCGAGGACATAGAAGGCATTCACGTCCACAAGTACGGGGCACACATCTTCCATACCAACCAGAAGGAGGTGTGGAACTTCGTCAACTCCTTCGTGGAGTTCAACCGCTACACCAACAGTCCCGTGGCCAACTACCGGGGAAAGCTCTACAACCTTCCCTTCAACATGAACACCTTCTACCAGATGTGGGGGGTCACCACGCCCGAAGCGGCCCGCGCCAAAATCGAGGAACAGAAGGCGGAAGCCTTGCAGAAGATGCGGCACGACGGAGTGACTGAACCGCGCAACCTGGAAGAACAGGCCCTCCTTCTCATCGGAAAGGACATCTACGAGAAACTCATCAAGGGCTACACCGAGAAACAGTGGGGACGGCAGTGCACCGAACTCCCGGCCTTCATCATCCGCCGCCTGCCCGTCCGCTTTGTCTTCGACAACAATTACTTCAACGACAAATACCAGGGAATCCCCGTGGGAGGATACAACCGTCTCATCCAGGGACTGCTGGAGGGCGTGGAGGTACGCACGGGCGTCGATTTCTTTGCCGACCGGGCACACTGGGAAGGCATCGCCGAGAAAATCGTGTTCACCGGCAAGATTGACGAGTTCTACCACTACCGCTTCGGCAAGCTGGAATACCGCACGGTACGCTTCGAAGAGGAAATCCACGACTGCCCCAACCTTCAGGGAAATGCCGTGGTCAACTACACCGAGAAGGAGGTGCCCTACACCCGCATCATCGAGCACAAGCATTTCGAACTGTTCGGCGACGAGCTCCTGAAATGCCCCCGCACGGTCATCTCCAAGGAATACTCCACCGAGTGGAAAGACGGCATGGAACCCTACTATCCGGTGAACGACGAGAAGAACAACGCCCTCTACCGCCGCTACAAGGAACTGGCCGACCAGGAGAGCCGGGTCTTGTTCGGCGGACGGCTGGCCGAGTACAAATACTACGACATGGCCCCCATCATCGCAAAAGTATTAAACCTAGACCTGTAAAAGATGGCGACAATCAAAATCCTGACGTGCATCCATAAAGACGACATCTACCTGAAAGACAAGGACTACCTTCCCATCCAGGTGGGCAAGGCACTGGCTTCGTGCGACCTGCACATCCAGGGCGACGACAGCGGCGACCACATCAGCGCCAAGAACCCGAGCTACTGCGAGCTCACGGCCCTGTACTGGGCCTGGAAGAACCTGAAGGGCATCGACTACATCGGGCTCTGCCACTACCGGCGCTACTTCGACTTCCACCGCCAGGGCCGGAAAGGCTTTCCCTGCACCCTCTTCCCCACGGGCGAATGCGAGGGCAAGGACATCCGCATCCCGGCCGACATCCTTACCCGGCTGGAAGAAGGCTGTGTCATCATGCCCAAGCCCATGACGCTGCAGCTGTCCCTCTTCAACGACTACTGCGTGACCCACGTGAGCGACGACCTGCGCACCCTCGAACGCCTCGTCAAGAGCGACGGCGACCCGACTTTCAGCCAGGCCTTCGACGACGTCATGTACTACTCCCACAAGCTCCGTCCCTGCAACATGTTCATCATGGGCTGGAGCGAGTTCGACCGCTACTGCCAGTGGCTGTTCGGCATCCTGGAGAAGGTGGAAAAGGAAACCCACATCGAGTATTACTCGCCCTACCAGAAACGCATCTACGGGTTCATGGCCGAACGCCTGCTCAACGTCTACCTGCGGGCCCGCGGCCTGAAGACCTTCGAGGTGCCCCTCCTGTTCTTCTGCGACCAGCCCGACGAAGACCTGAGCCTTCCGCTGGGCAAATACAGGTACCGGAACCTGCTGAAAGGCCTGTCGTTCCTGTTCTCTTTCTCGCCCAAGTACTGGGGCCGGCTGATTGCCGACAAACAGTTGTAATTCATTCAGAAACCTGCTAGACCCAACCCTATGGACGTATCCGTCATCATCGTAAACTACAACACCGAAAAACTGATTCTCGACTGCCTGGACAGTCTGTACGCCAAGACCGAAGGCCTCTCGTTCGAGGTGCTCGTGGTCGACAACGCCTCGCCGGTCCAGCCCACCCTGCTGCCCGACGACCGCCGCATCACCTTCCTGCCTTCGCCCGAGAACCTGGGCTTCGGAAGGGCCAACAACCTGGGGGCCTCGCATGCCCGCGGGAAGTACCTGTTCTGCCTGAACCCCGACACCCTGCTGATGAACAACGCCGTGAAGGAGCTGTTCGACTTCATGGAAGGACACCCGGAAGCCGGCGTCTGCGGGGCCAACCTCTACAAGGCCGACCAGACCCCGGGACATTCCTACGAGATGCGCGAGCCGGGCATCCTCCAGGAGCTCATCAACTCGCGGTCGTGCACCATGACCCGCTTCAACGAAGACTTCAACGCCGGGACGGCCCCGAAAGAGGTGCCGCACGTGGTGGGCGCGGCCCTGATGATTTCCAAGGCCCTCTTCGACCGCATCGGCGGCTTCGACAAGGACTTCTTCATGTACCTCGAAGAAACCTACCTGTGCTACCAGGTCAGACAGCTGGGCTACCGCATCTACAACGTCCCCACTTCCCGGATTATCCACCTGGAAGGACAGAGTTTCACCCTGCGGACGCACTACGAAGACTTCCTCTTCGACGCACGCCGCACCTACTACACCAAGCGGTATGGCCGGGCCTACTACCACCTCAGCAACCTTCCCTACGCCCTCAATGCCCTGGCCAACTTCCTCTACCTGCGGCTGAGGGGAAAGAAAAACGAAGCACAAATCTGGCGCTACCGGCTGCAGAAAGTCGGACAGCCCGCTAAACCTTCTGCCAAATGATACCCAAAATCATACACTACTGCTGGCTGAGCGGCGACCCCGTTCCCCAGAACCTGCAAGACTATATGGCCACGTGGAAAGCCAAACTCCCCGACTATGAGTTCATCCTGTGGGACCGGAACCGTTTCGACCTCCATTCTTCCGAATGGGTGCGGCAGGCCTTCGAAGCCCGTAAATATGCCTTCGCGGCCGACTACATCCGCCTGTATGCCGTGTACCACTACGGCGGCATCTACATGGACATGGACATCGAGGTGGTCAAGCCCTTCGACGAACTGCTGGACAGCCCCTACTTTTTCGGCTACGAAAAGGAAGACGGCATCGAGGCCGGCATCTTCGGGGCGGAAAAGCATCACCCCCTCCTCAAACAGTGCCTGGACTACTACCACGACCGGAACTTCATCGACGCACAGGGACGCATGAGCATCACGCCCCTGCCCGAAATCATGTACAGCCTGCTGTCGGCCGACCACCGTTTCCAGAAACGGACCACCCTGAAGCTGGCCGATGACCCGCAGACCGTCTACCTCTTCCCGAACGACTACTTCACGGCCAAGTCCTACACCACCGGCAAGGTCACCCGCACACGGAACACCTACACCGTCCACCATTTCGCGGGCTCGTGGGTGTCGAAGAGCAGCAAGCTCAAGAAGAACATCTACCAGTTCATCCGCAACAACCCCCTCCTTTTCTGGGTGTACAACCGCAGTTACAAAAAAATCAAGAAAGAATGATCCGTCTCTCCCTCATCGTACCCGTCTACAACGTGGAACGCTACGTGGAACGGTGCATCCGTTCCCTGGAACAGCAGGACATCCCCCGCGAGGACTATGAAATCATCGTGGTGGACGACGGTTCGCAAGACCGCTCCATCTCCCTGGTCGAACAGCTCTGCCGGGAGTTCTCCAACCTGGTCCTCGTGCACAAGCCCAACGGCGGACTGAGCTCGGCCCGCAACTTCGGCATCCCGCATGCCCGCGGCAAATACATCTGGTTCGTCGACTCGGACGACTACGTCGAGAGCCGGGTGCTGAAAGACCTGCTCGACCAGGCCGACGCCCTCGACCTCGACCTGCTGGCCTTCAACTACTGCGACATCTGGCCCGACAAGAGCCCGGCAGGCTTCAACCCCTCCCGGCAGCCGGTGGGCAAGGTCATCTCGGGCGAGACCTACATCCGCGACTACCCCGTGGGCATCAGCGCCTGGTTCTTCCTCGTGCGCAGGGAGGTCCTCACCCGCCATGCGGTGCGCTTCACCGAAGGCATCATCCACGAGGACTACGAGTTCACCCTCCACCTCTACAAATACGTCCGCCGCATGACCTTCCGCGATGTGCGTGTCTACAACTACTTCCACCGGGAAGGCAGCATCACCACCACCCGCGGCTACCAGCAGGTGCTGAAATCCATCCGCAGCTGGCAGAAGATTGTCGAGATTGAAAGCGCCCGCTACACCTCCGACAGCTCCTACGACCAGGCAGCCCGCCAATGGGTCGACACCCACAAGTTCTTCAGCATCAACCGGCTCTTCTTCGGCCGCATCCCCCTCTCCCTGAAACAGGAAGAGTACCGCCGTCTGTGCCGTCTCGGTGCCTTCCGCATCGGCCGCACCCACCTCAACCTCGAACGCCGTCTGCGGTGCCGTCTGCTGTGCTGTCCCTGGTTCTACACCACGTTCATGCGCTGCTTCACCTCCACCCAAGCATAAAAGATACCCATGTACATCTATCCGCTCATCTTCTTCCTGCTGTCGGTACTGCTTTTCATCGACTTCTGCCGGGTCCGCCAGCGCAACTTCGTCCTGTCGGCCATCGCGGTCTGCATGGTCCTCTTCATCGGTTTCCGGGGCGAGAGCGGCACCGACTCCATCAACTACATCACCTTCTTCAACGACCAGACCGACACCCTCTGGCAGTGGAACAACGAAGAGAAAGGCTATGCCGAACACGGCTTCTACCTCCTCTCCGTCCTCCTGAAGAGCATCTGGAACAACATCGACTTCTACTTCCTGGCCATCTCGGCCCTCACCGTCAGCTTTCTGGTGAAGAGCCTGAAGGAGTTCTCCCTCTATCCGCTGCTGGGCTTCTGCACCTACTACGCCCGCTTCCTCATCATCCGCGACATGAACCAGATCCGTCAGGCCCTGGCCATGGTCATCCTCATCTACGGGCTCAAGTACCTCCTGGAAGACCGGAAACGCACCTTCCTGTGGTTCCTCTTCTTTGCCTGCATGATGCACTACAGCTCCGTCATCGTCCTGCCCTTCGTCTTCCTCTACAAGTTCCGGCTGTCGATGCGGCAGGTCCTCCTGCTCGTGGCCGGAAGCCTCGTGGCCGGAGTGGTGGGCGGCATGCTGCTGAAACTCGTGCTCGTGCAGACCGGGTTCGGCATCTTCCTCCGCTACATCGGCACGGAGAACCTGGGCATCCTCAACCCCGTGCTCTTCTTCCAGCTCTTCCTCTGCCTGGCCTTCTTCTACTTCGAGCCCCTGCTCAAGGACCGGCAGAAAGGCTACTACCTCATCCGCAACGCCTATCTCTATTCCACGCTCCTCCTGCTTCTCACCTGCAACATGGGAGAAATCGGCGGACGACTGGCCACCATCTTCGCCACCTGCGAGATTTTCATCATTCCCGCCCTGGCCCTCGTGGTCAAGCCCCGGGCCTGCGGATACTTCATCTGCTGGTTCCTCACGGCCCTGCTGTTCCTCCTGAACTTCCAGAAGCTGATGCAGGAACCTGAATTCTGGAACTATTTCACCTCCTAACGCATTTTCACTCACGCTATGCACATCGCCTATATCGTTCCCAAACTGGCCAACAAAGGCCCGGTCATCGTGGTGCTGGAGCTGGTGCGCCAGATGCTCCGCCACGGCCACACCTGCAAGGTGTTCTACTTCGACCCGGAACAGGAAATCCAGTTTCCCTGCCCCGTAGAAAGAATCACCTTCTCGCACGCCATCGACTTCCGTCCCTTCGACATCATCCATACGCACGGCCTGCGTCCCGACTGCTACGTCTTCGTCCACAAGCCGCGCCACTGCCGGGCCGGAGTCCTCTCCACCCTGCACAACTACATCCTGGCCGACTTCTCCTACCAGTACAACCCCTTCGTGGCCTACACAGCCGGCAACCTCTGGATGTGCATGCTGTGCCGCCACGACAAGCTCATCACCCTCACCCGCAACGCCCTCCAGTACTACACCCGCTGGTTCAAGCCCGAGAAGCTGGCCTGCGCCTACAACACGCGCACCCTGCCCGAAGGACTGACCGTCACGGCCGACGAGGAAGCCGCCATCCTCCGTTTCAAGGGCAGCTCCCCCCTCATCGGCGTCCACGCGGCCCTCACCCCCCGCAAGGGCATCGACCAGCTTATCCAGGCCCTGCCCCTCCTGCCCGACTACAAGCTCATGGTGGTGGGCGACGGCAAGAGCCTCGAACCCCTCCGTCAGCAGAGCCTCGCCAACGGCACCTCTTCCCGCGTCTGGTTCACAGGCTACCGGAAAGACGCCTGCCGCTACCTGCCCTACTACGACATCTACGCCCTGCCCAGCCGCAGCGAAGGATTCGTCCTCACCCTCATCGAGGCCGCCCTCTACAAGAAGAGAGTGGTGTGCTCCGACCTCCCCGTGTTCCGCGAAGTGGTGGACCGCACCGAAGTATCCTTCTTCCAGCTCGAAGACATCCCCTCGCTGGTAGACGCCATCCGCCGCGCCCGCGAAGACGACAGCCTCGGCGAGCACCTGTACCAGAAATACCTTCAGGCCTTTTCGCCCGAGATATTCTACCAGACCCACCTCGCCATCTACCAGTCCGTACTCGAAACCAAAAAACATTCATAAAGACCCTATTCATCCATGTCCTCCCTAAACCATATTCCATTTTCCGTGTTGCTGTCGGTCTACGCCAAGGAACAAGATTCCTGCCTGCGTGAAGCCCTCGACAGCCTGCTGTGCCAGACCCGTCAGCCCGACGAAATCATCCTCGTGGAAGACGGCCCCCTGCCCGACGTCCTGACACAGACCATCCGGGAATACCAGCAGCGGTGTCCCCTGCTCCGCACGGTGAGCCTGCCGCGCAACCAAGGCCTGGGAAACGCCCTGAACGAAGGCATCCGCCACTGCCGCTACGACCTCATCGCCCGCATGGACACCGACGACATCGCCCGTCCCGAACGCTTCGAAATCCAGTTGAAGGTGTTCGAAGCCCATCCCGAGATAGACATCTGCAGCGCCTGGATTGAAGAGTTCGAAGGCAGCCCCGACCACCTTCTGGCGGTCAAGAAGCTGCCCGAAACCCACGACGAGATACGCGTCTACGCCCGTCACCGGTGTCCCGTGAACCACCCCGTGGTGGTCTACCGCAAGCAAGCCGTCCTCCGTGCCGGCGGCTACGAAGGCTTCCCCGAAGACTACCGCCTGTGGGTCAAGATGCTGATGACCGGCGCCCGGTTCTACAACGTGCAGCAAAGCCTGCTCTACTTCCGTTTCTCCCGCAGCATGATCAAGCGGCGGGGAGGATGGAAATACGCCCTGGCCGACATCCGCTCGCAGATAGATTTCTACCGTATGGGCCTCTTCGGCCTGCCCACCCTGGCCTACAACATCCTGGTTCGCGGCACCGTGCGGCTCACGCCCAGCGCCCTCCGGCAGTTCATCTACCAGAAACTCTTGCGTAAATGACAGAATTCCATTACTTTTACCACCCAAAACCACTCATAGAATGACAGAAGACCCTCAAACACAGCAAAAGGAAGAAAAGGAAATGAAAGAAATCGACCTCTTCGCCATCTTCCGCAAATTATATGCACAACGGAAAAAGCTCTACAAGGCCGTAGGCATCGGCCTCGTGGTCGGCATCGTGCTCAGCTTCAGCCTGCCCACCACCTACAAAGTCAACGTCAGCCTCTCGCCCGAGTCGGGACTGACCGCCACCAACGGCCTCTCCGGCCTGGCCTCCATGTTCGGCCTGGGCAACGCCTCCACCGGCTTCGGTGAAGACGCCCTGACCTTCAACATGTTTCCCGAGATTGTCAAGACCAACCCCTTCGCCCTCGAGCTGCTCCAGATTCCGGTCAAGACCCGCGACGGCAAGGAAAGCCTGCTCTACGACTACCTCGACACCCAGCGGAAACCTTGGTGGACCTACGTGATGAACGCCCCGGGCATGGCCGTGGGAGGACTCATGTCCCTCTTCCGCGACGAGCCGAAAGACACCGCCCGCGCCGCCATCGACCCCTTCCAGCTCACCCCGGAACAGAACGAGCGCATCGGCATGCTCAAGGGCGTGCTCAAGGTGAAGACCGACAAGAAGACCAACATCACCGAGGTCAGCGTGACCCTGCAAGACCCCCTGGCTACCGCCATCGTGGCCGACAGTGCCATCAGCAAGCTCCAGGAATACATCACCGACTACCGCACCCGCAAGGCCCGTCAGGACTACGACTTCCAGCTCCACCTGTGCCAGCAGTACCGCAAGGAATACTTCGCTGCCCAGCAGGAATACGCGAAGTTTGCCGACGCCAACCGCAACATCGTGCTGCAGACCGTGACCACCGAGAAAGACCGGTTGCAGAAAAACCTGACCCTGGCCGAACAAATCTACAGCCAGTCCATGGCCCAGCTCCAGGTGCTCCGCGGCAAGCTGCAGGAAGCCAAGCCCGTGTTTGCCGTGGTGGAACCCGCCACCGTGCCCCTGGCTCCGGCATCGCCCAAAACCTCGATGCTCGCCGTGGCCTTCGCCTTCCTGGCCTTCCTGGCCGAATCGGGCTGGATTCTTTTCGGCAAAGACCTGTGGGCCCGCGTCCGGAATGAACTGAAAAAGAAAGACTAAACTCTAAATTCGCATAATGAAACTACGTACCCTTTTATTACTCAGCCTGCTGTCGGGAAGCGCACTGCACGCCCAGACAGCCGACTCCACCTCATTTGTCTACCGCGTGGAACTGGGCGCCACTGCCGGCAGCGGCACCTACGCCCCCCTCTGGTTCACGGGCAACCGCTACGGACTGTCGAGCGTACAGCCCAACTCCGGCTACCTGCTGGCCGGCATCGCCTACGAGAAACAGTTCCCCCGCGACTGGCGCATTGAAGCCGGACTGGACCTCACCGCCGCCGTCCACCACGCACAAAACGTGGCCATCCATCAGATATACTCCGATTTCTCCTGGAAGAAGCTCACCCTGAGCATCGGCAGCCGCGAACGTGAAGGCTTCCCCCTCACCAAGAACACGGCCCTCAGCAGCGGCATGCTGGTAGAAGGCCCCAACACCCAGCCCATTCCCCAGATAAGGGTGGAGATAAAAGACTACCTCCAGGTGCCGGGCACCCGCGGCTGGCTCGCCTTCAAGGGCCACCTTGCCTACGGCCCCTTCACCGAGAACGGGTGGCAGGAAGACTTCGTACGTCCCGGACAGACCTTCGTGAAAGACGTGCTCTACCACAGCAAGTCGCTCATGCTGCGCCTGGGCAACAAGGAAAAGCTCCCCCTCGAACTGGAGTTCGGCATCCTGATGGCCACCCAGTTCGGCGGCGACCAGTACCTGAAGCACGAAGACGGCAGCACGGAGAAAATCGTCGACATGCCCAACGACCTGAAAGCCTACTGGAAAGCCTTCCTTCCGCAGTCGGGCGGCACGGAAACCCCCGAAGGCGAACAGGTGAACGTGGAAGGCAACATGCTGGGAAGCTGGAACTTCGCCCTCAACTACTACCTGGGTGAATGGAAGTTCCGCGCCTACCTGGAGCACTACTTCGAAGACCACTCGCAGATGTTCTGGGAATACGGACGATGGAAAGACGGCCAGCTCGGACTGGAAATCACCTTCCCCCGCAACCGCTGGATTACCTCCGCCGTGTGGGAAAGCCTCTCCACCAAAGACCAGACCGGTCCCCTGCAGTACGACAGCTTCTGGGGCCAGTTCCCCGAATACCAGATCAGCGCCAACGACAACTACTACAACCACTACATCTACGGCGCATGGCAGCACCAGGGCATGGGCATGGGCAATCCCCTCCTTCCCGGTCCCGCCTACAACGAGAACCACGAAATCACCATCCGCAGCAACCGTGTCAGGGCACAACACCTGGGCCTGAGCGGCCAGCCCACCTCCGAATGGGGCTACCGCGTACTGCTCTCGTTCGTCCGCCACTGGGGTACCTACAACAACCCCCTCGACAAGCAGCGGAAACAGTTCAGCTCCCTCTACGAAGCCACCTACACCCCCTCGTGGGCCAAAGGCTGGAGCGCTTCGCTGGCCCTCGGACTCGACCGCGGCAACTACCTGGGCAACTCCACCGGAGGCATGCTCACCGTCAAAAAAACAGGTATCATCTTTTAATCCCCCATTGAAATGAAAAAAACATTCTACATAGGACTTTGCCTTACCCTGCTGACCCTCCTGTGCCAGGGCTGTCAGAAAGAACCGCTGAACAGCGACATCGAAGGCCACTGGCAGCTGCTGGAGTTCACCACCAAGGCCGACGGAGTAATCCATCCGTGCGAACGCATCTACTACAGCATCCAGCTCTGGGTGGTGGAAGTAGCCGAGAAAGAAGGTCCGCTGCAAGTCTCCCCCTTCCGCGGACGTTACCAGTACGATGCCTCCACCCAGACCATCCAGATGACGGAGATGAGCACCTACGCCACTCCCGAGAACACCCGTCCGGCCGAAGTCTGGGAGTTGCAGGCCTACGGTCTGAACAACGTCAACACCACGTTCAAAGTGCTGGAATCCGGCAAGAAATACATGACACTCGAATCCGATTACGCCATTCTGAAGTTCAAAAAGTTCTAGGAATCCCCCAAATAAAATCAAAAGAAAACAACAAAAACCCCGTACCGCCAGTAGGTGATACGGGGTTTTTTCTTATCTTTGTCATTGATTCCTTTTTTATAAAAGGGAAGTACGACCACTTTTGAATATAAAACCATCACGAATTATGTTGTTAAAAGAAGTTCACATAACAGGCTTTTGGGGTAAATTCAGATTAGACTGGGAACTGAACGACACAGTCAATATCTTATCCGGCATCAACGGGGCAGGAAAGACTACACTGTTGGATGTAATCTACTCCTTGACAACACCTACAGAAATAAACATGGACATCCTGCGAAAAGTAAAGGAAGTCCGCCTAGTCTTTACGGAAGGCTATTCCATAGAATACAGCCGGCCGTCAGACACCACCTCTTCACCGTTCATCTCATACAAGCAAAACGGACAGGCTATCACCCGCCAGCAATATCAAGTAAACGTCAAAACAACAGCCATTTCCACTTTCGACGGCACGATGCCCAGTCTGGAAGATTACCAGAAGTACATCCTGCTGAGAAGCGACAAAATACGTTCGGAACTGGATTGGGATGTGGAACGAAGTCTGGACTTATATTATAGATATGTCAACGGCATCTCACAGGAAGTAGAAAAAGCCATCCGGGAAAACAACCTGACCGACCTTTCCAAATACTACCGTAAAAAGAACAAATTTCTGGAACTGATGAACGAAATGTTCCAGTCCACCCGTAAAACCATCTTCGAATCAGGAAACGGCATCGAGTTCAAGCTGGAAGACGGCACCCTCATTCCGGCCAGAGATTTGTCTTCCGGCGAAAAGCAACTGCTGATTCTTATGATTGGCGCACTCACTGAGAAAGAAGAAGAATTTATCACGTTCTGGGATGAGCCTGAGATTTCACTCCACATCGACTGGCAGAGAATGCTTATCCGAGTCATCCGCACGCTCAATTCCCACAGCCAGCTGATTATCTCCACCCATTCCCCTTCCATCATCTACGAAGGGTGGGAAAAGATGGTTGTTAACATGGAGGACCTGTTGAAATGACCCGACTCACAGAAGCAAATACGTCAGCAGAAATCGGGTTGAGTCGTTATTTCCGTCCCTATACGGAGAAAAGAGACCTGCTCGTACTGGTAGAAGGAGACGACGATGTCTTCTTCTGGAAAAAGATATTGGAATATGCCAAAGACAAATATGCCAGAATCGACGTACATACGTTAAAGTTGCCAGATGCGGAGAGCCACGGCACGGAAACCGACCGAAAAGGTAAAAGAAGCCTGATGGAGGACGTACACGACCTGGGACCGTCGAAAGTAGTAGCCGTCGACATGGATTATGACCATATCGTCAGCGGATACCACTCCTACTCCGCCCGCATCGGACACGACCCTTGTGTGCTGCATACAATTTATTACTCCATGGAAAATCATAAACTGTATCCCGACATCCTACAGAAATACGTTTCTGAAATCACACAAGAAGAGCCCGATTTTGATTTCGATTCTTTGGTCGCGTCTTTTTCCACCCTCATCGCCCCCTTTTTGCGGCTTATTATAATAGGTGAGCGCAAACGGGCCGACAATACACTGAACGAGTCGGAAAAAGAACTACTCAGCATCAAAGGATTCCGGGCAGACATTGCCAACCTGAAATTCACCAGAAAAGACGGCGACAAGGAGACAGCCGCATGGCTGGAATACATGAACGGGAAATACGGCCCTCTGCTGGAAAAATACCACACCGCCACGCTCAGCCTGAAAGAAGAACTGACCGCCTCCATGGGTATTTCAGAAAAAGACTATTGGAAACTGCTGCAAGGACATACCCTGGCCGGCTATTTGCTCAGAGTGCTCAAGGACATTGCAGCAGAAATACAAGAAAGAAAAGAAAAGGAAACCATCGAAAAACTGACAGATAAAAGCAAAGTCCGAGAAACGTTAAAGCAATTTCGTGACACCTCAGGCATCGGTTCCATGAAAATGCACGAATACGTCAAACTGGTTTTCACACAAAGACCGGTTCTCTCGGAGAACGACCCGGGCATCCCGCTCATCCGTCAGCAAATAGACAGGATTCCGGCAAAATAGAAAATATTTTTATAATCACAAAGGTATCATCAGATGGAAGCCAAAAAAGAAGCGCATTGGTATGCCTTCTACGTAAGAATGCACCACGAAAAGAAAACCGCCGAGAAACTCGGCATGTCTGGAATTACCCATTTCCTCCCTATCCAGGAAGTGGTACGCCAGTGGAGCGACCGCAAGAAAAAAATCCAGCAGGTCGTCATCCCCATGCTCATCTTCATCCGCACCGACGAGAAACAGCGTGTGGAACTCCTGCAGCGCATGCCCTCCCTCACCGGCTGTCTCATCGACCCGTCCACCCGCCGGCCGGCCATTATCCGCGACGAAGAGATGGACCGCTTCCGCTTCATGCTCGACTATTCCGAAGACACCGTACACTTCCAGAGCGAACCGCTGGCCCCCGGCGAAACCGTGGAAGTCATCAAGGGCCCCCTCCAGGGCCTTCAGGGCGAGCTTGTGGAACTGGGCGGACACTCCCAGGTCATGCTCCGCATCGACCACCTGGGCTATGCCATGGTAGAAATCCCCGTGGGCTACGTGAAACGGTTATAACCCCTTTTTCTTCCGCTGCGCAATCACATGGTCGAACCACAGGTGCAGCAGCGTCCACGTTGCCACGTCGATGACGAACACCAGCGTGTTGTTCACGTAATGGATGGCCACCATCGTAAACGCGCAGAAGCACACCGACATCAACTGGATGGTCACCATCGCCCGGCGCGGCGAGAACCCCATGGCCAGGAACTTGTGGTGGATGTGCGTCTTGTCGGGCATGAACAGCGGCTGCTTGTTGCGCGCCCGGCGCATCACCACCCGCACCACGTCCAGACACGGCACCAGCAACACGCTGAACGAAATCAGTACCGGACTGCTCTTCACCATCAGCAACATATCCGGCGTGTACATACAATATTTTATGACGAAGAAGCTCAGGATGAATCCCAGCGTCAGGCTGCCCGTGTCGCCCATGAAAATCTTGCGCCCCATGTCCGCATTTCCGAACACGTTGTACGAGAAGAACGGGATGATTACCCCCACGCTCACGAACGCCAGCATGGCATAACACCACAGCTGCAGGTACACGAACACCACGCCGAACACCACCAGCGCCACCATGCTCAGTCCCGAAGCCAGTCCGTCGATGCCGTCAATCAGGTTCACCGCATTCGTGATGAACACCACCAGCAGCATGGTGAGCGGAATCCCCACCTCCGCCGGAATCAGGTAGATGCCGAACAGCCCGTAGAAATTGTTGATATACAGTCCCGAAAGCGGAAACATCGCCGCCGAGACAATCTGCACGAGGAATTTCTTGCGGTAGCGCACCCCCACCAGGTCGTCGGCAATGCCCAGCACGTAGAGCAGCGTCAGTCCCCCCATCAGGAAGAGGAACTCACACAGCAGCATCTCCGCCCGTTCCACCGAGACCGGCCCGTTGCCCGTGATCAGGCGCACCGCCGTAAAGACCGAGAGCGAGAACAGGATGACCGGGAAAAACGTCACCCCGCCCAGGCGCGGCACAGGCCGTTTGTGGATTTTCCGTTCGTTCGGTTCGTCGAACAGCCGTTTGCGCAGCGAAATAATCAGAATGTTCGGAATGATGATTCTTCCCAGGATGACCGCGGCTACAAAAGCCAGAATCAGAATATATAAGTTCTCCATGTTAGTCCGTTCGTATGTTGATAGTTTTGCAAAGATAGGAGTTTATTTCGAATTCTGAAAGTTTTTTCCCTTCCCGTCCACACATTCCCCCCTTTGGGAAACACATTTCCCGGACCCTCCGCCACCTCGGCAGAAAGATCCGGGAAACACCCTTCAGTTACAAGTCCGTAGCCACGTCAAAGCACGGACACGCCTTTGTCCACTCTTCCGGTTCCACCACCCCGTCGCCATCCAGGTCCGGGCTCAGGTCGCGGTGTCCCGTCACCCGGGTGATTTCCGGGAAATCCTCCTTGAGCACCCTCACCAGGATTCGCAGCGAGCGTTTCTGCAGTTCCGTGCGCGTATCCGCCGGCCTGCCCTGCCCGTCCAGTCCCCCTTCGTAGGCAATGCCGATGCTCCGTTCGTTGTAGCCCCGGGCATGCGCCCCGACCCTTTCCACCGGCCGCATCGTACAGATTTCGCCGTCCGTGCGCACATAATAATGATATCCGCAGCATTTGAACCCCCGTTTCCGGTGCATCTTCGTCAGTTCGGAAGGCGAGAGCGGGTGGTCCGCTCTCGTTGCCGTGCAGTGAATGACAATCATGTCAATTTTTCTCATCACAGTTCCTCTTCTTTCCAGTCAGGATGCAGAGAATGCATTGCAGCACCCTGATTACAATCCATTTTACCTTAATCATGTTCATTCTCTCTAGCTACCTATTGTCCGCTTAAGCCGACATTTCCTCCGGATCCTCTTCCTTCTTCATGTACTTCACCGGCACCTTTTCGAAAGCCAGGTTGTTGATGGCCTCCTGCATGATGGTACCCGGTCGGAACAGCACGCGCACCCGTTCGATGAGCGAGTCGTTGTAGAGCTCTTCCGTTTCCGCACCTCCGCCGCTCAGGCTCAGCTGCAGCGAGCCCAGTTCGCCCAGGCGCACGATTTCGCCGCCCTGCAGTCCTTCCGACACGATTTCCTCCAGTGCCGTCAGCACCGCCATCACGTCGGCACGGGTCACGGTACACATCTGGTGGATACGTTCCGAGATTTCACGGATGCCCATTTCACCTCGGGCCTGCGACTGCGCATAAAACTTCTTTTCACCACTTTCACGATCCGACGGGTTTACACGACCCACTACTGAATAAGTCACTGTTTTTTTCATACTTCTTTCTTTTTTAAGTTAAACCTGAAAACTATCTCTGTAATCCGGTCCGTGGCGCCTTCCTTTCCGATTACATGACAAAGATACGACACCGGGATTCCGCCGTTGTAGAAGTACGTAGCGATTCGCAGACATTTGAAGAGAAAAAATTTTCGTTCCCGTCTAGAACAGCTCCAGTTCGATGCACGAGTTCGGTTTGCTCGCCTCCCCGTGCCGGTTCTTGGCCAGAATCAGTCCACTTTTCCGTCGGTCGCGCTCACTGCGGCACAGCATCAGCACCATGTCGGCATCCTGTTCGATGGCCCCGCTCTCCCGCAGATGCTTCAGTTCCGGCCGCTGGTTGAACGTCTGCTCCACCTGCCGGTTCAGCTGGCTCGCCACGATGACCGGGCATTCCAGCGAGCGGGCCAGCGTCTTCAGCTTGCGCGAGCACTCCGCCACCTCCTGTTCGCGGTTGCGTCCCGCCCGTTCCGTCACCCCCAGCAGCTGCAGGTAGTCCACCACCACCAGGTCCACCCGGTAGCGCGAATGCACCATCCGCGCCTCCGCACACAGCTGGTCGATGCCCAAATACGCCTTGTCGTCCACCAGCAGCGGACAGTTGTCCAGTTCGCGGGCCTGACGGAACAGCTCATCCAGTTCCTGCTGCGTCACCCGTCCCCCTTTCACCTTCGCATACAGTCCCGGCGTGCGCATCAGCAGCAGCCGTTCCCCCACCTCTTCGCTCATCATCTCCAGGGTGAACAGCAGCACATGATACCCCCTCGAAGCCGCCTCCATGGCAAACTTCAGTCCCAGCTGCGTCTTTCCCATGGCCGGTCGTCCCGCCGTGAAAATCAGGTTGCCCGGCTGCCATCCTCCCGTCATGCGGTCCAGTTCCGGGATGCCCGTGGGGATACCCGTCACCCCGTTCACGCTCCGGCTCACCCGGTCCATGATCCGGTCGCACGTCTTCTTCATCACCGACTTCATGTCCTGCAGGTTGCTCCTCAGCGGCGACCTTTCCAAGACCTCCTCCACATCCTTCTGCACCCCCATGATCACTTCGAACACATCCTGCGTGAGGTCGCCCACCTCTCTCATCCGCTTGTACAGTCCTGCCAGCATCCTCCGGCGCAGATACAGCTCATACAACACATGCACATGGTTGTCCACGAAGACCCGGTTCGCCACGCCGCCCGCCACCATCGTCACGCCATACGGCCCGCCCGCCTTTTCCAGGCAGCCCATCGTCCTCAGCTCCTGCGTCACCAGAAGCAAGTCCGCATCCATGCCCTTGGCCATCAGCGACCGCAGTGCGACGAACATCACACGTATCGATTCAGAATAAAAAAACTCAGGTTTCAGTGAGGGTCCCAGCCTTTTTGCCACAGCCGGGTCGAACATCAACGTTCCCATAACCGCCCGTTCGATTTCCAGGTCATACAACTTCTCCAAGCCCAGTCCAGTATAGTCCGTTTTCATACATCAAAAGATTTAAGGTTATCACAATTCGTTGGTTTATTGATTCTTGTGCATTTTTTCCACGTTCTCCGGCCTCAGGTACACCTTGAAGCGCAAGTAATTGCAGGCCGTTTTCACGAAGCGGATGTCCGTCAGCGATTCGAAGTACGGCACCATGTTCTGCACGGCCAGCCTCTTTTCCTCCTCGGTAAGCTTTTCCCATTCCGAGAGCGCCGCATACAAGTCGTACCCCTGCCGATCCAGCAGCGAGTAATACTGTTTCCAGAACTCATTGAAATCCGCCTGTTCCGACTCGCTTGTCGGTTTCTCTCGTCCGGTTGCCAGCACCTCGTAGAAGCACATCGTCACTTTCTGTCCCACTCCCGGCATCTGTTCCAGGACAATCACCCCCTCCTTGTGCAGCGTATGGAGGAACTCCCTCAGCGTATACACCTTCCAATTGAAACGTTTAGCCATGTCAGACGCCGTAAACGTCAGTTGCCCCCTTTTCAGCGGCCTCTTTCCCTTCCGGTTACAGAACGACGCTTTCATGTACAGATACAGATAAGCCTGAGCCTCTGTAAACGGTTTGTCCACACTGAACACCTCTTCCAGTAAATTTCTCGGTACCATCAGGTAGCCATTTTTTCCCACCTTCTTGAAGCTGAGAAAATCTTTCATTTCGCAACCCATTTCCTTCCTTTCTTTGTTTTAGGCACACAAAAATCCTATCCACAAAGGGGCCCTTTATGGATGTTTTCTTTGCATACAGGTTAATTACTCAGTTATTTTTTTCGAAACTCATTCACCTCCAACGAAGCTCTTGTCGATTTCGCACTGCAAATATTATGAAACATATTGAAATAAAAAAAACATTTTTGCGATTTTTTTGTTGTCGTTTTTGCCCTATAGACAATGTGACATTTTGTCAGTCAATCAAGCCATACGACTTTTCGTCCACTATTTAAGGGTTTACTTAAGGGTTGCGCGCAAATTGGATGCTCATTTCCAGCGTGTTATGAAAAATTTAACAAATTTTACTTCAAACCTTTCTTAAGACCCTCGCGCGGCCATTAGTAGTATATATATATTTAATTAACTATACCCGTTAAAAAGGGGACTGTTTTTTGAAAAAAAAGCTCCACCCTCCGGCAGTTTCACGGTTCGCCCAGGAACTTCACGATGAGTTCCACTTCGCGTTTCAGAAAATACTTCCGGTATTTGTCGTAGCCCGCCTCCTGCAGAGCCTGATCCAGCTGGGTGCAGCGTTTAATCCACCGCCACAGGTTCATTAAGGCTCCTTTCTTGTCCGTGTACGGGAAATACAGGCAGGCCAGCTCGGTTTTCCGGTACATCCTCATCTGGAACGGCACGTCTTCACCGCACGCGGCCTTCGCCGTTCCCGTTTTCAAGTGCATACAATTCATGGTTTCTCTGTTTTGATTACGCTATAAATTTACTCATTTTCAGCCAAATAGACAAGTTTTCCAGCCATTTTCTTACCGGTTTTCCACATTATTTTTCCCCCTCTGTCTGCCCGTGCCGCCCCTATCCGGCAGCCCGACTTCCAGAACGCTTCGACGTTTCACTCAAAACACTTCGACGTTTCATCTCAAACGCCTAAACGTTTTAGACAAAACGCTTCGGCGTTTCCCATAAAATGCTTCGGCGTTTACGTCCAAACGTCGAAGCGTTTTGGCCCATGTACTAACCGACAAGAAGGTTCAAGCATTTTTGTTACAAAAATGACAAATTTGTTCATTATCAACGGCAAATTGTTCCCTTTTTCCGCAAAAAAAACGGAATCACGTTGAATAAATCAAAAATAACCTTTAAATTCGCGGCGAATTATAAAGAATTGTGCCGTTTACCAATCCCTATCCAAAGCGAGCCTCTCGTGGGACTGGTAACGGCGAAGCCTGCCCGGAAGGGAAGTAATTCATTCTCAAATTGAAAACAAAACCATAGAAACAAGATGAAGTTATACAAAGCAGTCTGCATGCTGACGTTGTCTGCCCTGCTGGTGAGCGGGTGTACGTCGTACAAGAAGGTACCGTATCTGCAAGATCCGGAAGTAGTGAACAATTACGGGAAAGAGATTCCTCTCTACGATGCGAAAATCATGCCCAAAGATATTCTGAACATCACGGTAAATACCACAGATCCTGCGGCAGCTGCTCCATTCAACCTAACGGTGCAAGATCCAGCAAATGTAGCAAACAGCAGCTTTAGAACGACCAGTCAACCCAGCTTGCAACAATATTTGGTGAATAACGACGGAGAAATTGATTTCCCCGTCTTAGGCTGTTTAAAAGTCAGCGGGCTTACTAAAAACCAGGCAGAAGGTCTGATTCGTGAAAAACTGATTCCCTACCTGAAAGAAAACCCGGTTGTAACCGTACGCATGGTCAACTACAAAATTTCTGTATTGGGAGAAGTAGCAAAACCAGGAACTTTCACTGTCACCAACGAAAAAGTCAACGTATTGGAAGCCTTGGCCATGGCCGGTGATATGACAGTGTATGGGGTACGCGACAACGTCAAACTGGTCCGTGAGGATGCCCACGGCAAGCGTCAGATTCAGACTCTGAACCTGAACGATGCCGATTTGGTGCTTTCCCCCTATTTCTATCTTCAGCAGAATGACATTCTCTACGTAACCCCCAACAAAACCAAGGCACGCAACTCCGATATCGGCAACAGCACCACCATCTGGATTAGTGCTACTTCCATTCTGGTATCCATTGCCAGCCTGTTGGTCACTGTTTTCAAATAAACTAACAAAGAGACTATAAAAAAATAAGAAATCCATAAAAACACTTATTCACGCTTACCATGAGTGACGAAAGATACGAAAACGGCTTTCAGCCGGAAGATGAAAAGCCCGTAGATTACAAGGCACTGTTTTTTGAATACCTGATGTATTGGCCCTGGATTCTGGGTTGTGTCATCGTAATGGGCATCGCGATGTATGCCTACCTGCGCTATCAGGCCCCCGTATACAATGTTAATGCCACTGTGCTGATTAAACAAGGCGACCAGAGCAAAAACCCGTCTGCTTCCCCCATGCAGGCCATGCAGGATTTAGGTATGCTCAGTATGGCCAGCAATTTCGACAACGAAGTGGAGATTCTCCGCTCCCGCACCCTTGTCAAGAAAGTCGTCAATAAACTGAACCTCTATATCAATTACCAAGAAGCACAGACCTTCCGCTATCCGGCCGATCTGTACAAGACTTCTCCGGTACAGGTATGGACTACTCCCGAAGAAGCCGACCGCCTCTTTGGCCCGGTGACCTTGGAAATGACCTGCACCCCCGACGGACAAGTCGAGGTGGAAGGCAGCTATTACCCCAGTCGGAATGCTGACAAAGTGACCCTTCGCAAACACTTCGACCAACTTCCGGGTGTATTGACTACTCCTGTGGGTGTCTTTACCCTTTCTGCGAACAGCGATTCTACGCTGGCTAAAATAGACCAGACGCGTACTATCACGGCTACCGTAGTCTCTCCTACCGCTGTAGCTTCCGGCTATACGGCCAGTCTGAGCAGTGAACCCACCTCCAAAACAACTACGATTGTTGCCCTTAACCTCCAAAACAGCAATCCACGCCGCGGCATCGACTTTATCAACATGCTGGTGGCCTTGTATAACGAAGATGCCAACAACGACAAAAACGAAGTAGCTGCCAAAACCGCCCAATTTATTGATGAAAGAATCGGCATTATCAATCAAGAACTGGGTACCACAGAAAGCCAGCTGGCCAGCTTCAAGCAACAGGCTGGACTGACCGATTTAAGTTCTGATGCAAAACTCGCTTTACAAGAAAATTCCGCCTACCAACAAAAACAGGCTGAAAATGCCACTCAGCTCCGATTAGTAGCCTTTTTGAGAAGTTATATCAATGATCCGAAAAATGAGATGGAAGTGATACCTGCCAACGTAGGTCTGGCTGATGAAGGACTTAGCAATCTGATTGTGAAATACAATGATTTATTAATTGAGCGTAAACGTCTGCTCCGTACCTCCAATGAAAGCAACCCTGCCGTGGTTCAACTGGATGCTGGCATTCGCGCCACGCGTGCTAATGTGCAGACTACGGTAGACAATGTAGAAAAAGGCTTACTTATCACCCAGTCCGATTTGGATCGTGAGGGTAAAAAATATGCTACCCGTATCAGCAACGCGCCAACCCAAGAAAAGGAACTGATGAGCATCACCCGCCAGCAGGAAATCAAGGCCAGTCTGTATTTGCTGTTGCTGCAAAAGCGGGAAGAAAATGCCATCACCTTGGCTTCCACTGCCACCAACGGGCGTATCATTGAGGAAGCCATGGCTGGAAGTACCCCCGTATCCCCCAACAAGAAGCTGTTCTACCTGATTGCGTTGATATTGGGCATCGGCATTCCAGTGGGAGTTATTTATTTGCGTAACCTGCTCCGTTTCAAGATTGAGAGTCGTGCCGATGTCGAAAAGATTACCGATGTACCGGTAGTGGGTGACGTGCCCTTGGTGGATACCAAAGGCAACCCGATTGTCGTCCATGAGAATCACAACGACTTGATGGAAGAAGTTTTCCGCTCCGTACGTACCAATATCCAGTACATGTTGCAGGAAAGGCAAAAGGTAATCCTCTTCACTTCCACCAGTTCCGGTGAAGGAAAGAGCTTTACTGCCGGTAACTTGGCTTGCAGCTTTGCCTTCATGGGCAAAAAGACGGTAATTGTAGGACTCGACATCCGCAAACCCGGCCTGAATAAAGTATTTCAGATTTCCCATAAAGAAAAGGGCATCACCCAATATCTGGCTGATCCCGAACACACCGACTTACTTTCCTTGTGCCAACCCTCTACGGTCTCATCCAACTTGTATATCCTTCCGGGGGGTACCGTTCCTCCGAACCCTACCGAACTGGTAGCGCGGAAAACCCTTGACCAAGCCATTGAAATTTTGAAGGCAAACTTCGACTATGTGATTCTGGATACAGCCCCTATCGGTATGGTAACCGATACCCAGTTGATTGCCCGTGTGGCTGACCTGAGTGTGTATGTTTGCCGTGCCGGTTATACCCACAAGAGTCACTATGAACTGATTAACGAACTGAAAAAAGACCATAAACTCCCGAACCTCTGTACACTGATTAACTGCATTGATATGGACCAGCGTAAAAACGGCTATTACTACGGTTACGGAAAATATGGGAAATATGGCAAATACGGTTATGGCAAGAAATATGGGTATGGGTATGGATATGGGAAAAAGAAATAAATTCATATAAATAAGAATATCACAAATATATTTCCCATTCAACTAGCTGGAAAAGATACGGCAATATGTACAATCCCCAAAACGTATGTTTAATAGCCTTGACAAAGATTACTATTGTACTTATTTTGGACGTGAATCTTAAGATTGTCCGCAAGTCCCCCACTCCAGCCCATGTTGCCAGTCTAGCATCAAGAAAAGAAGACAAAGATTTATACTTCACCAACTTCTAAGAAAAGTCATGTTGACAGTGCAATATAAGGAAGTTTACCCTTACCCACACTATGATGACGAATACGCTAAACTGCTTCAAGTTGAAAGCTTTACCAAGAAAACTTACTCCAAAGAGTACGCAAGTGTTTTTATCACATATATGTATAGCAAAAGACAGATTTAAATATTTAGCAGGTAGTAAATAGTAATTAAAATAGATATGAAAGATTTTAATAATTTACAGATTGCTGTAGCCGGAACAGGCTATGTAGGACTTAGTATCGCAACACTTTTAAGTCAGCACCATAAAGTAACTGCAGTGGATGTCATCCCTGAAAAAGTTGAAAAAATCAATAAACGTATTAGCCCAATTCAAGACGAATACATAGAAAAATATCTAGCTGAGAAGGAATTAAACCTAACCGCTACGTTGGATGGTGCAGCGGCATACGAAAGAGCTGACTATGTTGTTATAGCAGCTCCTACAAACTATGATTCTGTAAAGAACTATTTTGATACAAGTCATGTAGAAGAAGTTATCGACCTCGTGTTAGACGTAAATCCAGATGCAGTGATGGTGATTAAAAGTACTATACCTGTAGGCTATTGCCGTAGTCTTTATGTTAAGTATGCTGAACGATTCAAGAATGACGTAAGGTTACAAAAAAAGAAATTCAACCTATTATTCTCACCTGAGTTTCTGAGAGAGAGCAAGGCCTTATATGACAATCTTTATCCCAGTCGTATTATTGTAGGCTACCCCAAACATATTGCAGGGCGTGATGAAGAGAACAAAGCAATAATGGCTATTGCCGGTGATAATTTGGAAGAGAAAGCAAAGACATTTGCAGCATTGTTACAGGAAGGTGCTATAAAAGAGAATATCGATACTCTGTTTATGGGACTCAAAGAGGCAGAAGCGGTCAAGCTGTTTGCCAATACATATTTAGCACTACGTGTAAGTTACTTCAACGAACTTGATACATACGCAGAGGTAAAAGGTCTTGATACTCGAGCCATTATTCAGGGTATATGTCTTGATCCGAGGATTGGTACACACTATAACAATCCGAGTTTCGGATATGGTGGATATTGTCTACCGAAAGACACAAAGCAGTTGTTGGCTAACTACGCTGATGTACCTGAAAACTTAATCCATGCCATTGTGGAAAGCAACCGTACACGTAAGGACTTTATTGCCGATCAAGTATTGAAGATGGCGGGTTATTACGACTATAACAATTGCGGAGATTACAACCCCGAACAGGAACATACTTGTATTATCGGTGTTTATCGCCTCACTATGAAGTCAAACAGCGACAACTTCCGCCAAAGTTCTATACAGGGCGTCATGAAGCGTATTAAGGCTAAGGGCGCGACAGTTATTATTTATGAGCCTACACTTGAAAACGGCAGCACATTTTTTGGTTCAGAGGTAGTTAACGATTTGGGGAAATTTAAGTCTATATCTAAAGCTATTATAGCCAACAGATACGACACCTGTTTAGATGACGTGAAAGATAAAGTGTATACAAGAGATATCTTTAGAAGAGATTAATTGGCATTTGCTTATATTAATCGTATAATTATAGTGAACTTTTCTCATTATGAAAAAACAAGTAAACATTCATGTCTAATACCAACCAAAATAGTAAACGAATAGCAAAGAACACATTGTTGTTGTATGTACGTATGCTGTTCATGATGGCTGTAAGCCTATATACATCACGTGTAGTATTACAGACATTAGGTGTTGAAAATTTTGGTATATACAATGTTGTGGGCGGTGTTGTTGCTATGTTCTCTGTCATATCGGGTTCGTTGTCTGCTGCAATCAGCAGATTTATTACATACGAATTAGGAAAAGGAGACAAAGATCAACTTATAAGAATATTTTCATCGTCAGTAACAATACAACTTGGATTAGGATTAATCATTTTGCTTCTTGCAGAAGTCATTGGTGTGTGGTTTCTAAATACTAAGATGACAATACCAACAGACCGCATGTATGCTGCCAATTGGGTGTTTCAACTGTCAATATTGACATTTATAATAAACTTGATAAGCGTTCCATACAATGCTGCCATAATTGCACATGAAAAGATGTCAGCTTTTGCTTATATTAGTATCTTAGAGGTTGTTGCTAAACTTATTATTGTCTATATGCTGTTGTGGTCACCGTTTGACAAACTCATATTCTATGCAATATTAATGGCATCAGTTGCATTAATAATCCGTTTTGTTTATGGATATTATTGTAAACGGCATTTTGAAGAATGTACTTTCCATTTCATTTTTGACAAAGAACTTTTAAAAAAGATGTTCAGTTTTGCTGGATGGAATTTCATTGGTGCTGCGTCTGCGGTTTTACGTGATCAAGGTGGCAATATCGTAATAAACCTTTTTTGTGGTCCAGCTGTAAATGCAGCCCGCGGCATTGCATATCAGGTAAATAATGCCATAACCGGTTTTGTAAGCAATTTTATGATGGCTCTCAATCCCCAAATAACAAAGTCTTACGCTGCAGGAGACAAAGAATATATGACAACATTAATGCATCAAGGAGCAAGACTTTCTTTTTATATATTACTGATACTTTCATTACCAGTAATAATCAATACTCACTATATTCTTACATTATGGTTAAACATACTCCCGGAACACACGACTTTATTTGTACAATTGGTATTAATTTTTGCCATGTCAGAATCAATATCTAATCCACTTATAACAGCTATGCTTGCCACCGGAAAGATACGTAACTATCAAATTGTCGTAGGGGGATTACAGATAATGAATCTGCCTATATCGTATATTTTATTACGATATGGATGTATACCAGAGACTGTATTGATTGTAGCCATTTGTATATCTCAATGTTGTTTAGCTGCACGACTTTATATGCTGAAAGTAATGATAGGTCTTTCTGTTCATGAATATATGAACAAAGTATATTTTAATGTTTTATCTGTTACAATTTTATCTGCAATCATACCTTGCATAGCATCGTTTTATTTGAAAGAGACATTTATAAGTTTTATTATGATATGCGTTATTTCTGTTATTTGTACTTTCACTGTAATTTATTTTGTAGGTTGTAATGAAAAGGAACGTCAATTTATATTATCTAAAATAATATCAATAAAAGATAAATTCAGAAAATGATACTAATTAAAGATAAAGCAGACTGTTGTGGCTGTACTGCATGTGCAAGTGTATGCCCCAAAAATGCTATCACAATGGAACCTGACGTATTGGGATTTAAATATCCTAAGGTAAATTTAAGCAAATGCATTGATTGTGGTTTGTGTGAAAAAGTTTGTGCATTCAATGAGAACTATGATAAAAGCCTGAATCTTAAAGAACCCGAAATATATGCAGCACGACATAAAGACATACATGAAATAGAAACAAGTAGAAGCGGTGCTGCATTTATTGCTATATCCGATTATATACTAGACAATGGCGGTATAGTGTATGGCGTAGGTTATGAAGATCATTTTAGAGTAGCACACAAACGCGCAACTACAAAAGAAGAGAGAAATGAATTTAAAGGATCAAAATATGTTCAGAGCAATTTAGACGGAATTTTTAGACAAGTTAAAGAAGACCTTAAACAGGGAAATACCGTATTATTCTCAGGTACTCCATGTCAGACTGCCGGCTTAAATTCATATATAGGAAAAAAGCTAAGAGAAAATCTTGTTTTGGTTGATATTGTATGTCATGGAGTTCCAAGCCCATATATTTGGCGAGATTATATTGCTTATCTAGAAAAAAAATATAACAGCAAAATTATAGAAGTTAATTTTCGTGATAAAACTCGTATAGGATGGTCTGGGCATATTGAGTCATTTGTCTTTGAAAACAAGAAGAAAATTGAATTAAATGTATTCAAATTTTTATTTGGGAAAAATATAATGTTACGCCCTTCTTGTGGTGCATGTGTTTTTACTAATTTTACTAGGCCCTCTGATCTTACAATAGGAGATTATTGGGGATGGGAAAAAATATCCAAAGACTTTAATAGTGACAATAAAGGATGTTCTTTATTAATTTCCAATACAATTAAAGGACAACTATTGTTAAATAACATATCAAATCACTTATTCCTATTAAAATCAAATAAAGAAAAAAGTGTACAACCAAATTTAGAAAAGCCTACTGCCTTTGACAAAGGAAATACAGATTTTGTAATGGACTTCCAAAAAAGAGGCTTTCAATACGTTGCTAAAAAATATGGAAATATAGGATGGAAGTATTTAGTTAATACAAAAATAAAAGAAAGTAAAAGGAAAATCAAACAAATAATAAAAAGAATAAATATATGAAGATTGGAATAATAACATTTCAAAGAGCTTATAGTTATGGTGCTAAACTTCAAGCTTATGCATTATCAACATATCTTTGTATGCTTGGGCATCAGGCCGAAATAATTGACTACTCAAATATCGGATGGAATAAGATACCAGGTATTAAATTAAATAGCCTAAAGGATTTTGTTAAAAGTTTGATTTGTTACTTAAACTCATTTAGAAAAGAAAAATTAAGACGAAAAAATTTGGATGATTTCTTTTTTAAGAAAACGCCACATACATTACAACATTATAATTCTGAAACCATAAAAAACACTGAAAAAGATTTTGATATTTTTATTGCAGGGAGTGATCAAATATGGTGTCCAAGATATAACTTAGGAGATATGAATTTTCTATTGTCTTTTGTAAAAGACAACAAAAAAAAATTCTCATATGCCGCAAGTTTTGGTTTTTCATCTATTGATTCTAAGTATGAAGAAACATATAAACAATGTCTTAATTCATTTAATAAAGTATTAGTTAGAGAAACAGAAGGTGCTAGAATCGTGAAACAATTAACTCAACGTAATGCTGAGGTAGTGTTAGATCCTACTTTTTTATTAAATATAAAACAATGGAGTTCTATTGCACACTATCCATTTAAAAAGAAAATTAAATACATTCTATGTTTTAAGATTCTTTCTGTTAGTCCTGCTTACCAAAAACTTATAGACCATTTATCTTTACTGACAGGTTATCATGTTATAGTCATTGATACATCCTACAGATATAAACCGATAAAAGGTGAATTATATTCGACTGCAGGCCCTGAAGAATTTCTTGGACTTATAAAAGAGGCACAACTTGTTGTAACAAATTCATTCCATGCAACAGTATTCTCAATCATATTCAATAAAAACTTTTATACCGTATTAAATGAAAATGGTCTTAATTCTAGGATGACAGATTTGGCAACAAAACTGAGACTATCACACAGAATGTTTGATAATAAATCGGAATTACCAACATTAACAAATCTGAATATAGATTACCAGGAAGTAAATAACAGACTAGATAAGGAGATTTGCAAATCAAAGGAATTGTTATCTGAAATATTAAATTGATAGTCATGAATGTTCTTATGTATTTACACCGTTACCCCAGCTATGGGGGTATAGAAAGTGTAACAACTTATATCTCAAACTATCTATCAGAAAAGGGTATTAAAATATCCATTTTCTCATTTGTTTCTCAAGATGAAGAGAAATTAAAGTCATTATTAAATCATAATATTAAAATATATCATCCGTTAAAAGATGATAATAATGAAATCACAATAAAAAACTATTTAAGTTCAATATTGAAAATTGAAAAAATAGACGTAGTCATCTTTCAAGATAGTTATGCACCAATAGAACAAATTTTATTAAATGTTTTATCAGGTACAAATATTAAATTATGTACGGTAGAACATAATGTACCAAACTGTTTTATTAAAAGTTTAAAGCAAAAATATTCCACAAAACTAAAGTGGTATCCCACCAAACAATGTCTGTCTTATTTATATTGGTTGTTTAAAATAAAAATAAATATAAGGAAAAGGCACAAATTACTTTTCAAAAGGAGTGATAAATATATACTTTTATCAACAAAATTTTACCCTATCTTAAAAGATATTATTGGAAAAACAGATAAACAAAAATTATTATCAATAAATAATCCTATTACTATTAGTATTCCCGTCAACAAATCTTTTAAAAAAGAAAAGATATGCTTGTTTTGTGGAAGATTAACAGAACAAAAAGGGATTAAATATTTAATGGAAATATGGAGTAAAATTGAATCAAATAATCCAGAGTGGAAACTTGTCATTGTTGGTGATGGGCCGTTGAAAGAATTTGTACTATCAGCTATCACTAATTATAATTTAAAAAATGTAATCTTGGAAGGTTTTCAAAGTGATCCATCTATATTTTATTCAAAAGCATCCATTTTATGTATGTGCTCAATATTTGAAGGTTGGATGCTTAGTTTGGTAGAAGCTATGGTATATGGCTGTGTTCCTATAACATTTAATTCGTATGAATCTGCATCTGATATCATTACATCAGGAATCAATGGCCTTTTAATTAAGCCCTTTAATATTAATGAATATGTAAGTAAGCTCCAACTTTTAATAAGCGATTCAAACAAGCGTCAAAATATGTCAATTAATGCGATACAAAATGCACAAAGATTTTCAATAAATAGGATTGGAAATGAATGGATGACGTTATTAGAAACATTAAATATTAAATAATAATGTTGATAAGAATATATCCATATCTGCTCATTTTCCTTGCTTTGACTACAGTAGGACAATGGTTAAGCATTAATTGGTGGGCACCAAATCTCACTATTAATTTTATAGAGTGGTGTTTATGTTTTTATACCTTATTATATCCAACATTAAAATATAAATATATATATAAACTAAGGAAAAATAAAGCATATCGCTTCTTTAATTTATTTTTCATATATACTATAATATTATCCATATATTCCTTAATAAAATATTCAAACCAAGGAAAACTCGCTGATTTTGCAAATCTGGCAGTATTTTGTATGGCAATGTTGTCATGTGTTTGCGTCTATACCTTATCGTTTCCACAATGGTTTAATTATACATGTAAAAAATTATACAGATATCTTCCAATAATAGCGATAATATACATGCCTTTTGCAAAAAGTCAGTTATTTGGTGACCTTATGGGATTCTTATGTATGCCTTCGCTATTATTGTTATGTTGCTTTAAAATCTTACCACGTAAGCAAAAATACATTTGGTTCTGCTTTGCATTACTTATTATCATCAGCAGTTATCTCGGCGATGCACGAAGCAATGTTATTAAGTATGGATTTGCATTAATAGTAGGTTACACCTTCTTTTGGGATAAATTCTATACAAAATTTAAGAACCTTATTTGGATTTTCTTTATAACCCCTTTTATATTTCTATTTTTAGGTATTACTAATGTATTCAATATTTTTGAAACAGACAAGTATTTAGATTCACAATCATTTAATGAAAGTACAATTTCGGATACTCGAACCACTGTCTATGAAGAAGTCTTAACATCAGCTGTGACTAATAATTATATAATATGGGGTAGAGGTATAGGAAAAGGGTATGAATCAAATTTTCAAGAGTGGCTTACTTCAAGCAATAATAAATCTACAACAAAAATAAATGCAAGTGAAAGACAAGCTGAATCAGGTATTCTAAATGTTTTCACTTGGGGTGGAACAATTTACATCATTATTTATACTCTATTTTGTATTAGTGCTGTTTTTTACGGAATATATAGAAGTAATAATAGGTTTTGCAGAAATATGGCGATTTATTTTGCTTTCTATTATATGTATTCCTGGATAGAGAATTTTCAAAGTTTTTCAATATCTTTTATTTCTTCTTGGTTTATAGTCGCATCATGTATTTCTCCTTACTTTAGAAATATGACTAACATAGAGTTTAAAGAATATCTCAATAAACTATTAAAATAAATCCACACAGGTGTATACAAAATATTATATGTTTAATTTAGGTTAGAAACAATTGTTGTCTTTTATACTGTATCTAAACCTAAGTATCTTAATTGGGGCTAATTATTTAATTAAACATGTAAACTTTATAATGAAGTATAGTTATTGTAATCCGTATTCTATTAAAGAAAAAAATTTAATTTAATTGTTAATATGAAAGATTTTAATAATAGGGCAATACGTTGCATAAACAGATATTACCATAAACTATCGTTTAAGATAGTTACAATATTTAATCTATTATATGCTAGACTTATAGGCATTAAAATACTAGGACATATAGAGTTTAATGGATGGACGTCTTTCTTTCGCTCAACGAATTCAATAATTGAAATAGGCGAAAATTGTATTTTTAACTCTGTGTGTTATAAAAACCATATAGGGATAAACCACAGATGTATCTTGTCTGTTACACCACCAGATGATTCCACAAGAGGTATTCTCAAAATAGGTGATAATTGTGGTTTTAGCGGAACTTCTATTTGGTGTTTTAATAAAATAATAATCGGAAATAATGTTCGATGTGGAGCCAATACTCTTATTATGGATGGTGATGCACATTTTGATGATCCAAGAACATCCGTTCCAAAACCTATTATTATAAAAGATAATGTGTTTTTAGGAGCAAATGTTATTGTAAAAAAGGGTGTAACAATAGGAGAAAATTCTGTAATAGGAATGAATAGTGTTGTTACCCACGACATTCCTGCAAATAGTATTGCAGTTGGAATACCTTGTAAAGTAATAAAAACAATAAACTACTAAATTATGAATATTCTTTGGTTTACAAATTCACCATGCGGGAGTATTAGACGGTTTTCAGAATCAGCGAAAACTGGAGGTTGGATGATTTCTTTAGAGGATGAAATCAAAAAATACACAAACATTAATTTATCTGTTGCCTACATTTCCACGACAAAAGAAAGTCCTTTCAAATATGATGGAGTAACATACTATCCGATATGGAAACACATCCCAAAAAATAAGATAAAAAGAGTCTTATCTAGATTTATTTCTTATAAAAGACAGGATACAATAATCTTACCTAAATTATTAGATATTGTTGATATTGTAAAACCTGATTTAATTCATATTCACGGAACGGAGGAATGCTATGGACTTATTCAGGATGTGATCAAAAATATTCCTATCATTTTTTCTATTCAAGGATTAATAGCACCTATTAAAGAAAAATATTTTTCTGGTATATCATATTCAGATGCAAAAAAATATGAACCTTTTATTGACAAGATAAAGCAAGTGTCCATTGTAAACAACTATAAGTCTTTTTTATATCGTTCTACAAGAGAAAATCACTATTTATCAAAAGCAAATTATATATTTGGAAGAACTTTCTGGGACAAAGATTGTACTTTAGCGTTAAATCCCAAACGTAAATACTATGTCGTAAATGAAATATTACGTCCTGAATTTTATACAAAGAATTGGAAAGGTTATTTCTCAACAGATAAAATTAGTATTGTAAGTATTATTACTGCTGGACTTTTTAAAGGTATGGAAACTTTACTAAAAACAGCTACGATATTAAAAGAATATTCTAATATATCGTTTGAATGGCATATAGTAGGTTATTCAAGTAAAGATAAATACGTACAAATTGCAGAAAAAACGACACATATAAAATCTAATAATAACAATATTACTTTTCACGGAAAACTTAATGCTGAAAATTTATCAGACTTGCTATGTAAATCTGATATATATGTACATGTATCTCACATTGAAAATTCTCCTAATTCCGTATGCGAAGCTATGATATTAGGAATGCCAGTGATTGCCTCTTATGTAGGAGGTACTGCATCAATCTTAACAAATGAGAAAGATGGAATATTAGTGCAAGATGGTGACCCTTATGTTTTATCGGGAGCTATTTTAAATTATATCAAACATCCCGAGCTAGCCTCTAATTACGCACAATCAGCTAAAAGAAAAGCCATAGTTAGACATAATCGAAAAAATATAGTTAATGAATTACTTATTGCATATGAAGATATCATTAATTGTTATTAATGAATATAAAGCATAAAATCAAAATGACTACTAATTTACTTTATTATGGCAATATTAGATATAATAAAATCTATTTATAATACATTATACATAAACCTAAAAGCTTTTAAAATAAATGACGCTATAAAAATACCTATTATTTGCGGTCCTAATATTTGCTTTAACCATATAGAAAAAAATAAAATATATTTTGTAAATGGCATATCATTTAAAAGAATAGTAATCGGAAGGACACAGGGTTCATTTAAAGCAGGTTATAAACAAATGACCTACGTAAATATAGGAAAAAATGCAAACATAACGATAAATGATACTTTTGATATACCTTGCGGATCTACATTAAATGTTAATGGGAAATTAGTAATAGGAAATTCTTTTAACCCCAATTGCTTTCTCACAATCTCGTGCGAAAAAGAAATTATAATAGGAAATAATTGTAACATTGGTTGGAACACGACAATTATTGATGGAGACGGTCATTCATTATGTGACTTAGATAATCCTTCAATAGCAATAAATAAGCCTAGGCCTGTAAATATAGGGGATAAATGTTGGCTATCAGCCCATGTCTCTATCTTGAAAGGAGTAAGCTTAGCTAATAATACAATAATTCCTTATGGTTCAATAATAACGAAATCATGCAATCAAGCTAATGTTATTTTTGGAGGCACACCAAATAAAATAATAAAAAATAATGTAGCACGAATAGATTTTATTGATAACAAATAATATGATACAAGATGTTGCCATATTGCTTACTTGTTATAATCGCAAACAAGTAACTATAGAGTGTTTAAACAGAGTTTTTAGGCAAAAAATCCCTTTTAAAATGGATATTTATCTTTGTGACGATGGTTCTACAGATGGAACTTATGAATCTGTTAAAGAAAAGTATCCTACTGTACATATTTTTAGAGGAACAGGTAACCTCTTTTGGAACAGAGGAATGCTTGCTGCATGGCAAAAAGCATATAAAGCCAAAAAATATGACGCATATATTTGGCTAAATGATGATGTCTTATTATATGAGAATGCAATATCTGAATTAATTGACTGTTCAGCAATATGCAAAGATACAAGTATTATATGTGGAGCATTCTGTTCTGATTCTGGCGAGTTCAGCTATGGTGGAAGAACAAAAGATGGAACTCCTATAATTCCTAATGGTACACTACAAAATGTATTTTGGCTAAATGGGAACTGTGTACTTATACCAAAAGACATTGTAAATAAAATCGGTTTATTAGATAAAATGTTTCAACACCATTTAGGTGATTTTGATTATGGACTAAGAGCTAAAGAAGCAGGATTTAGTATTGTAACAACAAAAAATTATCTTGGGACTTGCGCTCCTAACCTCATAAAAAATAATAGAGTAAGAAAAGACGGACTTTCAATAATAAAACGTTTTCAAAGATTATACTCACCTATGGGTGATAATCCTTTTATTCAATTTAGATATACACTGAGACATTTTGGTATAGTAAAAGCTATTAAGATTTTTATTTCATTGCATATCAACAATCTATTAAGCGATAAAATGTATCATAAGAAAGAATCTCAAAAATTTAAAAGTTGATTATGGAAAATGATAGCATAAAGAATAATCCTAAAGTATCTATAATTATACCAACATATAATGTTGAACCTTTTTTACGACAATGTTTAACTTCAATTGCAGAACAAACATATAAGAATATCGAATGTATTATTATTGTTGATGGGGCAACAGACAAATCCTTCGATATATCTAAAAACTTTTGCAAACAAGATAATAGATTCCATGTTTATTGGCAAGAAAATGCAGGTAGTGGACCTGCACGAAATAATGGCCTAAATAGATCAACAGGAGATTTAATCATGTTTGTAGATCCAGATGATTGGTGTAAACTTGATTATGTAGAAAACATGGTAAAGCTACAACAATCAGGTAATTATGATATTGTATCGACAAGTGAAACAACTGTATATTTTAACAATAAGGGTAAAATAAAAAAAATATTATCTCCTCATTATATTGAAGCACAATACAATGGATATGAACAATTGCATGAAAAATATTTATTTCTTTTTTTAAATGGATATATTCATGCCCCTCATTGTAAAATATATAAAAGTAGTATTATAAATAAATACAATATTCGTTTCCCTGATTTAAGACGTTCACAAGATATTGTCTTTAACTATAGATTTTATGATCACGCGCAAAACATATTGATTAGTAATTATTCTGGTTATATGTATCGAGTATTGAGTAAAGAAAGAGCTAAAAGACTAAAGCCTGATTACTATTTAACTATTGGTATAATTTATAATGATATTAAGTCTCTACATGATAAGTGGGGTATTAAATTTAATGCACAAATGGCTTCCACATTCTTATTTGGTTCAATATATACATTATTTGAGTCAAATATATTAAGAGGTGAACCTATTGAATATATTGTAAAAGACAGAACAATGAAAGAGATAATTACAAAAGCACGACCTCAAAAAATACATTTATCTATAGTAAGATATTTAATTTCGAATGGCTATTATCTGTCTCTTATACACATCTGACGCTGCCGACGACTAGTCG